>VOFD01001770.1_pt1 | contig 74460 bp, 88 predicted proteins | sample 5384101 | NCBI WGS metagenome assembly VOFD01 (sample SAMN12384723, study PRJNA508395) | human gut metagenome | isolation source: healthy gut C | host: Homo sapiens
CATTCAGTCAGCGTCGAAGGCGTACCGTGAGGTATTCTGGAGCGTCTGGAAAAGCAAATGTAGGTATAAGTAACGATAAAGGGGTGGGAAACCCCTCGCCGAAAGACTAAAGGTTTCCTGATCAACGTTAATCGGATCAGGGTAAGTCGGGACCTAAGGGGCAGCCGAACGGCGGACCCGATGGAAGAAACGGTTAATATTCCGTTACTACCTTCAGGAGTGACGTGGAGACGGAGAAGTGACAGTCCGGCCATCTGACGGAATAGGTGGTTAAAGGGTGTAGGAGTCGATCATGGCAGGCAAATCCACCATGAGATCCGAACCTAGGAGATGTCATCGATAAGAGAAACGTTGAATTGAAGCCCCAGTAAACGGCGGCCGTAACTATAACGGTCCTAAGGTAGCGAAATTCCTTGTCGGGTAAGTTCCGACCTGCACGAATGGTGTAATGATCTGGACGCTGTCTCAACCGTGAGCTCAGTGAAATTGTAGTATCGGTGAAGATGCCGATTACCCGCGATGGGACGAAAAGACCCCGTGAACCTTTACTATAGCTTATCATTGAATCTGGGCACGTGATGTGTAGGATAGGTCGGAGGCTTTGAAGCAGGTACGCCAGTATTTGTGGAGCCGCTGTTGAAATACGACCCTTTATTTGTTTGGATTCTAACCCGTGGAACGGGGACATTGATTGGTGGGTAGTTTGACTGGGGTGGTCGCCTCCAAAAGCGTAACGGAGGCTTCTAAAGGTGCCCTCCGGCCGATTGGTAACCGGCCTTAGAGTGTAATGGCAAAAGGGCGCTTGACTGGGAGACTGACAAGTCGATCAGGTAGGAAACTAGAGCATAGTGATCCGGTGTTTCCGTATGGAAGGGACATCGCTCAAAGGATAAAAGGTACTCCGGGGATAACAGGCTGATCCCTCCCAAGAGCTCATATCGACGGAGTGGTTTGGCACCTCGATGTCGGCTCGTCACATCCTGGGGCTGGAGAAGGTCCCAAGGGTTGGGCTGTTCGCCCATTAAAGTGGCACGCGAGCTGGGTTCAGAACGTCGTGAGACAGTTCGGTCTCTATCTATCGTGGGCGTAGGAAATTTGCGTGGGTCTGTCACTAGTACGAGAGGACCGTGTCGGACAGACCTCTGGTTTGCCGGTTGTGCCGCCAGGTGCATTGCCGGGTATCTAAGTCTGGATCGGATAAGTGCTGAAAGCATCTAAGTACGAAGCCGGCCACAAGATTAGATTTCTCAGGGTCGTTGTAGACTACGACGTTGATAGGATGCAGGTGTAAAGATGGAGACATCAAAGCCGAGCATTACTAATTGCCCGTCCACTTTCCTTATATGTCGGATGGTGTATACCTTTGGTTTTTACTACAGAATGAAATTACGATAACAGCTCAACAATATGTCAACCTTATTCAGGTGGCTATAGCACAAGGGTTCCACCTCTTCCCATTCCGAACAGAGAAGTTAAGCCTTGTCACGCCGATGGTACTGCGTCACAGTGGGAGAGTAGGTAGCCGCCGTTTTGATTGAAGCCTCCGGACTTGAAGAAGTTCCGGAGGCTTTTTTTGTATACGCACGCATGAAATGTGGCCTCTACCGTTTTTTCCCCGTGGGTGTGGGTACCTTTCCCACGGAACTGTCCGGAAGGGGCAGGTTTTTATTTAGAATTAGAAAAGGGGTTAAAAAGATTGTATTTCATAATTTCTTTATGATTATCGAATATATTTACCACTTGAACTTGAATAATTTTTAGGTCTGCGTGAACAAAAAAACAATAGAATTGTTTCAATAATATAAACCGAGAATCTTTCGAAACTAGTAGCCAAAATGAAGCTTATCGTCAAAATAGGATTAATAGTCCTGCTTTTAATGTTTAATTATCAGGGAGTCGATGCAGATGTTGTTTCTTCCGCTATTGACAGATATGCTACTACTACAGAACATCAAGATAATATGGCATCTGATCATGGTACATTGGATACCATGTCTTTCACCCACTCTTTACTCACAGGGCAACAGCAGGTATTAGCGAAACTAATGCCCGACGATCTCCGTATCCGCAGAGCAGAGGAACTTCAACAGAACTTCTTAAAAATTCTCATAGGTCGTTTTTCACTACGGGAAGAAATACTGGCAACTGACCGCGCTAAGATCTTTCCGTCTAATCCCATTCATTGTGTGTCTCCGGCATGTCATTATTTCGTGTTCACGCTGAGACGCATTTTGATTTAATTAATCGTTATAAATTTAGTTGTTTCACCTTCTCCGGCGCCCTGCAGAGTGTCGGGGTTGGTATAGAATTGTCATTTAACTATAACGATTAATTAAAACATATATCATGGAAACTATTCAAAATAAAACTACTAATAAGATTGTAGGTATTAAAAATGCGGGTTGGGTAATTATATGCTGCTTTATCATTGCAGTTTGTGTCTATCACTTCATATTGGGGAATCCATCCAACTTTATGAATAATGACCCTAATAACCATCCGTTGCCGGGCAGTTTTGGGAACAATTTACAAAGGTGGTGTAGTGGTGCCCATTATCCAGACCCTGTTGCTCACCGTCATAGCGTTGAGCGTTGAGCGTTATTTAGCCATCCGGTCTGCTTTTGGCAGAGGTTCGCTGGTGAAATTCGTCGCTAATATTAAATCTACCCTGGCCGCTGGTGATATGAAGAAGGCACAAGAGCTATGTGATAAACAAGGCGGTTCTGTAGCCAATGTAGTTACTTCGACTTTAAGAAAGTATGCCGACGTGGAAAACGATGCGACACTTTCCAAGGACCAGAAAGTACTGGCCATTCAAAAAGAATTGGAAGAAGCAACTGCACTGGAGCTCCCTATGATGGAGCTGAATCTGCCTGTTATCGGTACAATCACCACATTGGGTACCTTGATGGGACTACTCGGTACGGTAATTGGTATGATCCGTTCATTTGCAGCTTTGTCTGCCGGTGGTGGTACGGACTCCATGGCTTTGTCACAAGGTATTTCCGAGGCGTTGATCAATACGGCATTCGGTATCTTGACAGGTGCATTGGCGGTTATTTCTTATAACTACTACACTAATAAGATTGATAAATTGACTTACAGCCTCGATGAAGTAGGTTTCTCTATTGTACAGACCTTTGCGGCTTCTCATAAATAATCGTGCCAACCCTTTAAAATAAACTGCTATGGGTAGAGCAAAGATTAAAAAGAAAAGTACGTTCATAGATATGACGGCCATGAGTGACGTCACTGTGTTGCTGCTTACTTTCTTTATGTTGACTTCAACATTCGTAAAGAAGGAGCCGGTACAGGTGTTTACTCCAGCCTCCGTTTCTGAAATCAAGATTCCGGAAACGAATATCCTTCAGATTCTGGTGGACCCGCAAGGGAAAATATTTATGAGCCTCGACAAACAGCCCGACATGAAGGCCGTATTGGAGAAAATGGGTGAGGAGTACGGAGTTGATTTTACTCCTGAGCAGGAGAAGAAATTTGTGACAGCTTCTACATTTGGTGTCCCGATGAGAAGCATGCAGAAATATCTGGATCTGCCTTCCGACCAGCAGGATAAACTGTTGAAAAATGAAGGTATCCCCTGTGACAGTACAGATAATCAGTTTAAATCATGGGTACGCAGTGCTCGTCAGGTGAATCCTGATTTACGTATTGCTATCAAAGCTGATGCGTCAACTCCCTACGCTGTGATTAAAAACGTAATGAACTCACTTCAGGACCTCAGAGAGAACCGGTACAATCTGATTACTTCTCTGAAGACTACTTCTGATAAATAAAACCGAATAATTATGAGTGCTGAAGTACAAGAAAGCAGCAAAAAAGGAAAGGGTTCGAAGCAAAAAAAGATGACTGTCCGCGTAGACTTTACGCCTATGGTGGATATGAACATGTTGCTGATTACTTTCTTTATGCTGTGTACCACGCTGAGCAAACCTCAGACGATGGAAATAAGTATGCCGAGCAATGACAAGAACATCACTGAAGAGCAGCAGAGCAAGGTGAAGGCTTCACAAGCAATTACCCTGTTACTGGCCGGAGGAGATAAATTGTATTATTATGAAGGAGAACCTAATTATAAAGACTATACATCGCTGAAGGAAACTTCCTATAATGCAGATGGTCTGCGTTCCATTCTTCTTAAAAAGAACTCGGCGGCAGTTCGTGAAGTAAACGATCTGAAAAAACAGAAAGCTGATCTAAAGATATCAGAGGAGGAGTATACGAAAAAACTGGCTGAAATAAAAAGCGGAAAGGATACCCCGACTGTTATTATTAAAGCAACGGATGACTCTTCATACAAGAATCTGATTGATGCTCTAGATGAAATGCAAATATGCAATATAGGTAAGTATGTAATTACAGACATCGCAGATGCAGATCAGTTCTTGATCAAGAACTATGATACGAAGGGCGATCTGAGTAAAGACATTGCGGAATAGTAACACACATTTAAAAGGAGGAAAAGAAAATGGCAAAAATAGATTTGACCTCACCTGAATGGTGTGAACTGATATTCCAAGGTAAGAACAAGGCATACGGTGCCTATAAGATGCGTGCCAATTCACCTAAACGTCACACGTGGGCAATGGTAATTGTAGTGATCATTGCTGCCGTAGGATTCAGTATACCGACATTGGTAAAACTGGCAACTCCGAAGCAGAAAGAGGTAATGACGGAAGTGACTACCTTGTCACAACTGGAAGAACCCGAAGTGAAACAGGAAGAGTTCAAGAAAGTGGAACCGGTGGCTCCCCCTCCCGCTCTGAAAAAGCTCTATCAAATTTACAGCTCCTGTCATCAAAAAAGATGAAGAAGTGCGTGATGATGAAGAGATAAAGAGTCAGGAAGAATTGACTCAGACCAAAGTGGCTATCTCTATTGCCGATGTGAAAGGTAATGATGAGTTGAACGGTAAAGATATTGCTGAACTGAAAGAAGTGATAACCAAAGCCCCCGAAGCAGAAGAAAAAACATATACTATGGTAGAACAGATGCCTCAGTTCCCGGGTGGTGATAGAGAATTGCTGTCTTTTATAGCAAAGAATTTGCATTATCCTACCATTGCGCAGGAAAAAGGAATACAGGGTAAAGTGTTTGTCCGCTTTGTGGTTTCGGCTACAGGTGACGTAAAGGATGTGAAGGTGATGCGTTCTCTGGACCCGTATTGCGACAAGGAAGCCATCAGGGTGATCCAGTCATTGCCGAAGTGGATTCCGGGAAGACAGAACGGACGTAATGTTCCCGTGTACTATACCGTTCCTATAACTTTTAAGCTACAATAATATCTATATATGATGATGAAGCTGTATATTGCATTATTGGCTGCTTCGTTGCTGCTGCTTTCGGGCTGCGGCAACAAACCCAAACCGGGGGAAGACGATACGTTGACCTCTGGCACTATAACGATAGCGGTGGACGAAACTTTCCGTCCCATTATAGAAGAGGAGTTACAGGTGTTTTATGCATTGACACCGGATGCCACCGTGCATCCCATTTATTGCAGCGAAGTGGAAGCCATGAAACTTTTGCTGGCGGATAGTGTACGTCTGGCTATAACCACCCGGCAACTCACCAGGCAGGAAACAGCCTATCTTAATGACAAGAAATTCTTTCCTGTATCGGTAAAGATGGCGACAGATGGTTTGGCCTTGATAGTGAACAAGCAAAATACGGATTCATTAATTACGGTTGACCAGTTTAAAGAAATACTGACGGGGAAAGTTACTGACTGGAAACAGTTGAATCCTGCTTCCCGTTTGGGTGAGCTCCAACTGGTATTTGATAATCCCAATTCGAGCACCGTACATTATGTACTTGATTCGATCTGCGGCGGTATGCCTTTGTCGAAGGACCTGAAGGCGCAGAAAACAAATCCGGAGGTGATTTCGTATGTGGCTAAGAATCCCGCAGCTTTAGGGGTTATCGGTGTCAACTGGATAGGAAATCCTGCGGATAGTACGCGACTCTCTTTCAATGACGTCATTCGGATAATGGCTGTCAGCCGTGCGGATTCGGCTACAGTGGGAAATAGTTTCAAGCCTTATCAAGCTTATCTGGCTTTGAACCAGTATCCGCTCACTCGCAATGTGTACATTTTACTCAATGATCCTAAAAGTGGTCTGCCCAGTGGTCTGACTTCTTTACTGACAGATTTCCGGGGACAGCGTATCATCTTGAAATCAGGACTGGTACCTGCTACGGCTGCTGTGAGGATTGTAGATGTAAAAGAGGAATAATAAATGAACAAAAAAGAAGAACCATGAAAAAATTAGTATTAACCGTGATGAGCCTGTGCCTGGCCGTAACTATGTGGGGACAGACACCAGCAGGCAGCGAATGGTCACCCCAAGTGAAACAGGCTGCCACGATGATAAAGGAGAATCCGGCAAAAGCCTCCGAGGCTTTTGATGAACTGATGAAAGGTAAAAATAAGAAGAATACTTCCTTGTTGGTAGAGATAGGCCGGGCTTATCTGGACCAGGGAAAAACAGCAGAAGCTGCCGAATATGCACAGCGCGCTAAAGATGTGAACAGTAAATGTGCTGTAGCCTATCTGCTGAGTGGTGATGTGGCATTGAAACTAAATGATGTGAACAAAGCCAGCAGTGATTATAACCAGGCTATTTATCTGGATGAAAATTGCAGCGAAGCTTATTTTAAATATGCACAGGTATATAAAGGTGTAGACCCTCAACTGTCACTGGATATGTTGATGCGTTTGCAGACTAAGGCTCCGGACGATAACCGTATCAGTAAGGAATTGGCCGATGTATATTATACGATGGGGCAGTATGGCAAAGCAAAAGAAGCTTATGAAAGTTATCTGAAAGTAGGTACGCCTACCGAACAGGACTATACCCGCTATGCCATGTTGCTATATCTGAATAAGGATTATGCGCAGTCTTCGGATATGGTAAAGAAAGGTCTGGAACTTGCTCCGGAAAATCATGTGCTGAAACGTCTGGCGATGTATGATAATCTGGAGTTAAAGGATTACAAAGAAGGACTGGAAGCAGCCGCCACTTTCTTTTCTAATCCCGGTAATCCGGATTATGTATATTTGGATTACGTTTATTTCGCCCGTTTGCTGGAAGCTGACAAGCAGTATGATGAAGCGGTGGCACAGTTCGACAAAGCACTGGCTATGGACAAATCGCATACGGAAATCTATAAAGATATCTCTGATGTATACGAAAAGGAACGTGATTTTCCGAAGGCCATAGAGGCTTATAAAAATTATTTGGGCGGAATGAAAGGTGATCCGGATATTAGTGACCTGTTTTTATATGGACGTTTGAACTATTATGCGGCTACTGATTCTGCTTATCAGGATAAGCAACCACTTTATCTAGCTGAAGCCGATACTATTTTTGCACAAGTGGCTGCTAAAGTTCCCGATAACTATTTAGGAAACTTCTGGCGTGCCCGTGTTAATTCTTTGCGTGATCCTGAAACAACTCAGGGATTGGCAAAGCCTTATTATGAGGCTGCACTGAGTATTCTGGAACAGAAGCCTGATGCTACTAAATCAGTGTTGGTGGAATGTAACAGCTATTTGGGATATTATTATTTTGTAAAAGAAGATTATAACCAGTCAAAACTGTATTGGAATAAGATATTGAAATTGATCCTGGAAACGAAACTGCTACTAAAGCACTAGGAGGAATTAAATAGTCCTTCTTTTTTTCATTTATCATTTGAGTTGAGCGGACAGTACTTGGTTGCCGCCCGCTTAATTCGTTTAACGGTTAATGAATATTAAAGATGAGTCATTCTTCTTGTTTATTCAAATAAACTATATACATTTACAGTGTACTAATCAACTAATACACTAAATAACTAATAAAACCATAAACACAATGATGATTGAAGTAAAGAACTTGTCTTTCAGTTATGGAAAGAGAAAACAGAAAGTCTTTGATGACTTCTCGCTAGCATTGGACAAAGGTTCAGTTTACGGCCTTTTAGGGAAGAACGGTACAGGTAAATCTACTTTGCTTTATTTAATGACAGGTTTGCTTCGTCCTCAGGCCGGACGGGTGCTTTACAAAGGGGTGGATGTTTCCATGCGCTATCCCCTGACTTTGCAGGACATGTTTCTAGTGCCTGAAGAATTTGCTTTGCCATCAGTCAGTTTGAAACAATACTTGAAGCTGAATACTCCGTTTTATCCGAATTTCAGCAATGAACTCTTGAGCACTTGCCTTCGTGATTTTGATATGAATGAAGATATTCATTTGGGCGAGCTTTCGATGGGACAGAAGAAGAAAGCATTTATGTGCTTTTGCATTAGCTACCAATACCTCTTTGTTGGTAATGGACGAGCCCAGCAACGGATTGGATATTCCTTCTAAAAGTCAGTTTCGTAAAGTAATCGCTTCGGGCATGACCGATGAAAAATCAGTCATCATCTCTACGCACCAGGTGAGAGATATTGACAGCCTGCTGGATCATGTGGTTATTATTGACGGTACCCGCGTATTGTTGAATGCATCGGTAAAGACCATCTGTGACAAAGTCTATTTTGCAGAGCAAGGCATGAATGAACCGACGGACACAGCACTCTATGTCCAGCCGTCCGTCCAGGGAAACAGTGTCATCTTCCCGAACACTGAGAATGAGGAAACGAATTTGAATCTGGAAGTATTATTCAACGCTATGCTGGCAGAGAGAGAAAAATGCAAACCATGTTTAACAAGTAACACACACAAACATTATGGATACGAATAACTTCTTTAGCTTTTCGCGTATTGCAATGGTAATGAAACGCGAGATTATGGAAAATTGGAAAACGAATCTTTATCGTTTGATAGGAATTTATGCTGCATTCGCCTTGGTAATGATACTTCATATGTGGACAATGAGTTCTGGTAGGTCTTCTCAGATATCGTTTACTACTTATTGTTCTAATATAATGGGGACCTTTGTTTTTATCATTGGTATTGCCAGTATTGCTTATGCTGCCAACATTATGGAAAACATGATTACAAAAGAAAAACGTATCGCTTTTCTGATGCTTCCGGCGACTATGATAGAGAAATTTGTAGCACGATTTTTAATTGTTACGGTAGGGATGGCCGCAGCCATTATAGTTGCCGCTTCATTGGCAGAGATTACGCGTTATCTTGTACTTCCTTTGTTTAATTTGCCCGAGGCATTCCATCAATCAGTGTTGTACCATCTTCTTTCTATGGCTGCTATAGATGGAGAACAGGTATTTAGGGGATCGGGATCCGCTTTGAATATGTCCTACCAGAACTGGCTGGGTGAGCTGTGCGGATGGGCTTTCTTGGTGTGGTCACATTCACTTTATATTCTAGGGGGAGTTATTGGTACAAGAAACCTTTTTTCAAGACATTGGGTACATTGATGCTTATTTCTATTCTGTGTTCGGTCTTGTCAGTACATATCATATCATGGGTAGGCAATGACGGTATGCGTAGTTTCGCCGAATGGCTGGAAGCTAATTTCCAGTGGGTGACATTAAACAAGTTACTTTCCTTAGGGGTGGCGTTCTTCAGTGCATTCACCATGTTCAACTGGTGGCTGAGTTACCGGCTCTTTACCCGTTCACAAGTTATTAAACCCAAATTCCGTTTGCTATGAAATTTAAAGAAAGTAAATCCATTTACTTGCAGATAGCTGACCGGATATGTGATGAAATCCTGCAAGGACAATATACGGAAGAAGAGCGTATTCCATCGGTCAGAGAATACGCCGCCACAGTGGAGGTGAATGCAAATACGGTGGTCCGCACGTATGATTACCTTCAGGGACAAGAGATCATTCACAATAAACGCGGCATTGGTTATTTTGTATCGGCAGGGGCTAAAGACCGGATTATTGCTTTACGGAAAAATACATTCCTGCATGAAGACCTGCCTGAGTTTTTCAGACAAGTGAAGACATTGGATATTCCCATGAAGGAGATAGAAAAAATGTATAAGGAATATCTGACTCAACAATGACACAACACCAAGCACATCTACGACAACACATACACAACATCGGTTAGATAAAGAAATCCCGGCAGAGCGATGACTCGCCGGGATTTCTTATATCCGGTTACTTGTCTGCTATAAAAATTGTAGTCCAGTATAACCATTCGGTTGCAGCTCGGAGGATATCGGGATTGATAGATTGGGTGTTATCTTTGGGATGATGGTAATAACCGCCTCCCAAGGCCCATAAGTCTATACATGGATAGCCGGCTTTCATAAAGACTGCACCGTCTGTGCGAGGGCGGGTCAGGAAATGAGTCTCACTAGTGAACAGACGTCGATGTACATACCTATCATTGGCTTTCTCTGATAGCTCAGCCAGTTCGGGGTATTTATAGTGATAATTCGCTCCTAGCATCTCACCTACACCCACTTGTTCCAGATTCAGGATTGCTACCACTTTGTTTTGGGGCACAAGGGAATGGTTGGTGTAGTAGGTACTTCCGGTGAGTCCGGCCTCCTCGCCGTCCACACTCATAAAGATGATGCTGCGTTTCGGTTTTTATCTTTGATTTTGCCAGTGCTTCGGCTACTCCCAGCATGGCAGCGGAGGAAGAATTGTTGTCATTCGCTCCTTCAATTAGGAAAGGAATCATTCCTAAGTGGTCCAGATGGGCGGAAATGATTACATATTCATTGCATAGTATAGGATCACTGCCTTTGATCATACCCAAAATATTTTTTCCAGTAGCATTGGGATTATAGGTAGCATTCATTTTGATGTGGGCTCTCTTTCCGGTATGGAAAGAGGCAGGCTTCTGAGTCTTATAAATCTGCCGGATGGTTTCTTTATAGGTCTTGCCTGTTCCCCTGAAAATATCATTGACCACAGTGTCTGTAACATGACAATAGACAAATCCCGGATTATAGGGGGCATTCGGACCGGGAACCCATTTGTATAACAAGCCTGCCGCACCATGGGCTGCAGCGTTGTTCAGCTTGGTTTGGTGCAAAGTATGTTTGTACCACATGGTCAGTGAATCGGGGTTACGGCTTATATTGGGTGTTTCTCCCTCTACCAGCACAATCTTGCCTTTTACATCTATGTCTTTGTAATCATCATATCCTAATTCGGGTGCTGTAACGCCAAATCCGGCATATACCACATCGGCTGTCACTTCTCCGTTACTGGTCATTCCTCCGGCAAACCAACCATCTGCCCAAGGGTATGTCTTGGAGATCCATACAGTTTTTTTTCTTGTCTTGGGTGACAGGAAATAGGATATCCATAGTGCTTCCCGGTTGTATCTCTACACAAGGGTGGGGGAATAGCTGTATGTAGGAACCATTCTCACCACGAGGTATTAGTTTCCACTCTTTAAAATATCCTTTTACGATATCTACAGCTTTAGCCATTCCGGGCGAACCTGCGAGTCGTCCCTCCAAGGCCGGGTCTGAAAGTTGCTTTACATAACCGAAAATCTTTTCGGTAGTGATGTTACGATGCATGGCATCAAGGTACATTTCTTCATCAGTCATGGTAGCCGTTCTTCTTTGGGCGGATGAAGACAGGGAGCCCAATGCAAGAATTGCAGATAACAAGAGGAGTCCTTTTTTCATGTTAATATGTTGATTTAAGATTCGGTTCTAAAGATAAAAAGAAAAGATCAGATTCCTGTTTATCTCCTTGTAAAAATCTTAAGTTCGTATTTCTTGATATAAATCAAACCGTTACATCGTGAAAAGTCTGTACCTTTGCACCCCCCGAAAATCAAGGGTAACAAGTGGACGTAATTCAAGAACCGAGAAGTGTACGAAAGAACCTTGCCAGACTGGCGGTTCCTATTTTCATTGAAACATTGCTGATTATGATGCTGGGCGCGGTAGATACCGTGATGCTGAGCCGCCATTCGGACAACAGTGTGGCTGCCGTCGGGGTGGTCAACCAGCTCATCATGTTTGCTTTCCTGATATTCGAGGTGATTAATATAGGAACTTCCGTACTCTGTTCGCAATATTTGGGAGCAAGAATGCACAAGAATATGGTGCAGGTGGTGGGAGTATCATTGATACTCAATTTGGTGTTCGGCCTGTTTGTCAGTGCTATTCTGCATTACGGAGCCACTTCTCTGCTATCTATGATGGGACTTCGTCCCGAACTGATGGAATATGGAGTGAGTTACATGAAGATAGTAGGGGCATTCGCTTTTTTTTCAAGCCATATCTCTGACTATTTCTGCCTCTTTGCGTAGTGCTAACAAAGCGGTTTATCCCATGATGGTAACGGTAGTTGTGAATATTCTGAATATCATCGGTAACTATTCGCTGATTTTCGGTAAGTTCGGCATGCCGGCTTTGGGAGTGGAAGGTGCGGCTATCTCTACAGCATTTGCCCGAGGGGTATCTATGGTGATACTTTTTGTAATTCTTTTCCGCAAGCATATTCCCAGATTTCCGTTATCCTATTTTTGCCCCTTCCCGTTTGTCGAGCTGAAAAACCTGTTGAAAATCGGAGTCCCCTCGGCCGGAGAAAATATGTCCTACAGTTTCTCTCAGGTAGTATTGACCTATTTTATTAATATGTTGGGGAATGAAGCGCTGGCTACCCGTACCTATGTGGTGAATATAGTGATGTTCGTTTATTTGTTTGCTATTGCCATGGCACAAGGCGGAGCCATCTGTATCGGACATCTGGTAGGTGAAAGGAAAATTCATGCAGCCTATCTGTTAGGCAAATATGTGATGCGTATTTCTATTTTGGTTTCTTTGGTCTTATCCTGTATCTGGGCTTTGATGGGGCATACCTTGTTTAGCTGGTTGACAGATAATCCGGAAATTATCCGTCTGGGTACTATTATCCTGTTTATTGATGTGATTTTGGAAGTGGGACGGGCTATTAATATTTATGCGACGAATGCTTTACGTGCAACGGGTGATGTAAATTATCCGTTTTATGTAGGATTTGTTGTTCAGTGGAGTGTTGCCGTAGGTTGTGGTTTCTTGTTCGGCATTCATTGGGGATGGGGATTGGTAGGTATGTGGTGTGCGTTTGTGCTGGATGAAAATCTTCGTGGTATTATCTTTGTACAGCGTTGGAACAGTCTGAAATGGACTAAAAAGGGATTTGTGAAATAAATCTTCATTTTCGCAAACTTTATGCATCTTCAGGCCGTTAAACTCAAGAAAAGAATTAATTTTGCAGTCTGATAATTATCAAAGAATATAATATGGAGCTCGATTTACTCACGGCAATATCACCTATTGACGGTCGATACAGAGGAAAAGCGGGAGCTTTGGCCTCTTATTTTTCTGAATTTGCACTCATCAAGTACCGTGTGCAGGTAGAAATTGAATACTTTATCACTCTGTGTGAACTACCGTTGCCACAGCTGAAAAGCTTTTGATCATGCACGTTTTGATGCATTGCGCGCTATTTATAAGAATTTTTCAGAAGCTGACGCACAGCGTATTAAAGAGATAGAAAGTGTAACAAACCACGATGTAAAGGCTGTAGAATATTTCATCAAAGAAGAATTCGATAAGTTGGGCGGAATGGAGGAATACAAGGAATTCATTCATTTCGGATTGACATCACAGGACATAAACAATACTTCTGTACCTTTGTCTATAAAGGAGGCATTGGAACAAGTGTACTATCCGCAAATTGAAGAGCTGATTGCTCAGTTGACTACATACGCTGAAGAATGGGCAAATATCCCTATGTTGGCAAAAACACATGGGCAGCCTGCTTCTCCTACTCGCCTGGGTAAAGAAATCATGGTTTTCGTTTATCGTCTGAATCGTCAGCTGGCTGTATTGAAAGCTTGTCCTGTCACGGCTAAATTCGGTGGTGCGACGGGTAATTACAATGCACATCATGTGGCTTATCCGGAATATGACTGGAAAGCTTTCGGTACTAAGTTCGTGGCAGAGAAGCTGGGGTTGGAGCGCGAAGAATATACGACTCAGATTTCCAATTATGATAATCTGGGAGCCATCTTTGATGCCATGAAGCGCATCAATACGATTATGATTGACATGAACCGCGACTTTTGGCAGTACATCTCTATGGAGTACTTCAAACAGAAGATTAAAGCGGGCGAAGTCGGTTCCAGCGCTATGCCGCACAAAGTAAACCCCATCGACTTCGAAAATGCTGAAGGTAATCTAGGTATGGCAAACGCTATTCTGGAGCACCTTTCTTCTAAGTTGCCTGTTTCCCGCTTGCAACGTGACTTGACAGACTCTACTGTGTTGCGTAACGTCGGTGTACCTTTCGGTCACATTGTGATTGCTATCCAAAGTTCGTTGAAAGGTCTGCGTAAACTGTTGCTGAATGAGAAAGCAATCTATGCCGACTTGGATAATTGTTGGAGTGTGGTGGCGGAAGCTATCCAGACTATTTTGCGCCGCGAAGCCTATCCTCATCCGTATGAGGCATTGAAAGCTTTGACCCGTACAAACCAAGCTATCACAGAAGGGGCTATTAAAGAATTCATAGAAACACTAAATGTAAGCGAAGATATTAAAAAGGAACTGCGAGTGATTACACCGCATAATTATACAGGTATTTAAAAAATAGTTAGTTGGATTTTAATCAAAAAAGCCCGAGAGGGCGTTATACATTAATTAATAAACAAAAGGAAAACCATGAGTACAGAAAATGAAAGCAGACAAGAAGGTGCTGCAAACGAAGAAAACCAGAATGTAAGCCGTGATGGTGGTTATAAGTCTTATAACAGAGACAGTAATTACAACAGATACAACAACGACGGCGAACAGCGTCCTTACCGTCCTCGTACGAACAGCTATAATCGCGAAGGTGGCGACCGTCCTTACCGTTCTTCTTATAACAACGGTGACCGTCCTTCCTATAATCGCTATAATAATAATGGTGACCGTCCGCAACGTCCCCGCTTTAATCCTAACAGTGAGGATGGAGGAGAACAACGTTCATACCGTCCTCGTACAAATTATAATCGTGAAGGTGGTGAGCAGCGTCCATATACTCCGCGCCCTCGTTTCAATAATGGTGAGGAAGGTGGTGACCGTCAATACCGTCCCCGTACAAACTATAATCGCGAAGGTGGTGAGCAGCGTCCTTATACTCCGCGTCCCCGCACCGGAGGATATAATCGCGAAGGTGGCGAGCAGCGTCCATATACTCCGCGTCCCCGTTTTAACAGCGGTGAAGGTGGTGAACAGCGTTCTTACACTCCGCGTCCTCGTACCGGCGGTTATAATCAAGGCGGCGACCGTCCTTATCGTCCTCGTACCGGTGGTTATCAAGGTGGTGGATACAATCGTCCCTATCGCCCCCGTACGGCTGATTATAACCCGAATGCAAAGTATAGTCTGAAGAAACAGATTGAATATAAAGATATATTGACCGATCCAAATGAGCCGATTCGTCTGAACAAGTTCTTGGCTAATGCAGGTATATGTTCCCGTCGTGAGGCTGATGAGTTTATTACAGCAGGTGTAGTCAGTGTAAATGGTGAAGTGGTAACCGAATTAGGTACTAAGATCAAGCGTACTGACGAAGTGAAGTTCCATGACGAACCGGTAAGTATTGAACGCAAAACTTATATTTTGTTGAATAAACCGAAGGATTGTGTGACTACTTCTGATGATCCTCAGGAACGTAAGACTGTAATGGATTTTGTGAAAGGTGCTTGTAAGGAGCGTATTTATCCAGTTGGGCGTTTGGATCGTAATACTACCGGTGTATTACTGTTAACTAACGATGGTGATTTGGCTTCCAAGCTGACTCATCCTAAGTATTTGAAGAAGAAGATTTATCATGTATATTGTGATAAGAATGTAACCAAGGCAGATCTTGACCAGATTGCAGCAGGTGTGACATTGGATGATGGAGAGATCCATGCAGATGCCATCAGCTATGCATCGGAAACAGACAAATCACAAGTCGGTATTGAAATCCATTCCGGAAAGAACCGTATTGTGCGTCGTATTTTTGAATCCTTGGGATATAAGGTAATCAAGCTGGACCGCGTTTATTTTGCTGGCCTGACTAAAAAGGTTTGCGTCGCGGTGACTGGCGTTACCTGACGGAACAAGAAGTGAACATGCTCCGCATGGGCACATTTGAATAATAAACAATAAAGAGACAAAACAATGGAAAAAATTAGTAGAACAAAGATTGTTGACTTGCTGAAGCGCCGTGATTTTGGTGCGATGGTCAATGTAAAAGGTTGGGTTCGTACCCGCCGCGGTAGCAAACAGGTAAACTTTATCGCCCTGAATGACGGTTCTACAATAAATAATGTGCAGATTGTTGTTGATTTGGCAAACTTTGACGAAGAAATGTTGAAGCAGATCACCACCGGTGCATGTATCAGTGTGAACGGTGAGTTGACCGAATCCATTGGCTCTGGTCAGGCTGCCGAAGTTCAAGCGCGTGGAATCGAAGTATTAGGTACTTGTGATAATACTTATCCGTTACAGAAGAAAGGTCATACGATGGAGTTTCTTCGTGAGATCGCTCATTTGCGTCCCCGTACCAATACATTTGGAGCTGTATTCCGCATCCGCGACAACATGGCTATCGCTATCCATAAGTTCTTCCATGAACGTGGTTTCTTCTATTTTCATACACCTATTATCACAGCATCCGATTGTGAAGGTGCGGGACAGATGTTCCAGGTTACTACCAAGAATCTTTATGATTTGAAGAAAGATGAAAACGGAGCGATTATTGATGATGATGATTCCTTTGGCAAACAAGCCAGTTTGACGGTTTCCGGACAGTTGGAAGGTGAATTGGCTGCTACTGCTTTGGGGGCTATTTATACATTTGGACCTACATTCCGTGCGGAGAACTCCAATACGCCGCGTCACTTGGCCGAGTTTTGGATGATTGAACCTGAGGTTGCGTTCAATGATATTACTGATAATATGGATTTGGCCGAAGACTTTATTAAATATTGTGTACAGTGGGCGCTTGACAACTGCTATGATGATGTGAAGTTCTTGAACGATATGTTCGATAAAGGATTGATAGAACGTTTGCAGGGCGTGCTGAAGGAAGAATTTGTCCGTCTGCCTTATACGGAAGGTATCAAGATACTGGAGGAAGCTGTAGTAAAAGGTCATAAATTTGAATTCCCGGTATATTGGGGAGTAGACTTAGCCTCTGAACATGAACGTTATTTGGTGGAAGAGCATTTTAAACGTCCTGTAATCCTGACAGACTATCCGAAAGAAATCAAAGCATTCTATATGAAGCAGAATGAGGATGGAAAGACGGTGCGTGCAATGGATGTATTATTCCCGAAGATTGGCGAAATAATAGGTGGGTCTGAACGTGAGGCTGATTATGACAAATTGATGACCCGCATTCAGGAACTGGGAATTCCGATGAAGGATATGTGGTGGTATCTGGATACCCGCAAGTTTGGTTCATGTCCTCATTCTGGTTTTGGACTTGGTTTTGAACGGTTGTTGCTGTTTGTTACCGGTATGACCAATATTCGTGATGTGATACCTTTCCCACGTACTCCGCGCAATGCTGAATTCTAATTGTAGGAAATAATAATTCAAAAAATCCTGCCCTATAACATAGAGCAGGATTTTTTTTTGTGTTTAACTGTAAAAAGTTATTTGAAAAGCAGAAAGTTTGAAAAATTTTTCTAATTTTGTTGTATCCACATAACGCAATTTGTTAACTAAATATATACAGCTATGAAACGGAAAAAATTATTCCTACTGATGATAGCATTCTTGCTAATCGGTACTTCGCGTGTAGTGGGACAGGAAAAATCAGATGCAGCCCCTGTCAACTTGAAAGGGATTTGGCAGATGTGCTTTTATGTATCAGGTACTCCTCAGGTGCCGGGTGAGTTGAAACCAAGTAATTCTTTTAAAATTTTGTCTGATGACGGCAAGTTTACCAATATGACCATGATTCCTAATCATGGAGCTATTATTATTGGTTCCGGTACCTATCGGCAGACTGCTCCTAATGCTTATACAGAGCATGTGGAGAAAAATCTGCATCTTCCACAATTGGTAGGTGTGGATAATATTTTGGAATTTGAGATGAAGGGGGGCGATGTCATGGTACTGAAGTTTTTTGTGAAAACGGATAAGGATGGAAATGAAATCAATTCTTGGTATTATGAAACTTGGAAACGGGTGAAAATGCCTCCTGTTTATCCCAAGGATTTGGTCAGATAAGTTTGAATCTTTGTTTATAAACAAAGGATAGTCATTGGGGAGGGGCTGCTCTTTCATTTTTTGAAAGCGTGGTCCCTATCTATATGGTGGGATATGTGTCTTGTTTATATGATTACTTGTTTGGATACTTAAATGAAAGGTGTCTATGTATTAATTGTTTCCAATAAAATGATGTAGTGAGTAACTGTTACCTGTTTGCAGGTTGCTTAAATATACGGTAAAATTCCTGTAATCTCTTCTTAATTTGCACAGAATTTCAAAAAATGTGCTATTCTTCATCACTTTTATGCCTTTTCGAGAACAAAAATTGGAAATAATCGTTAACTTTGTCGCCAATAACAGAAATAGAAAAGGAGATTAATGTCTAAACTTTATATAATAGCGGGGTGTAACGGAGCTGGTAAAACGACTGCTTCGTATACGGTATTACCCGAAATTTTAGAGTGCCGTGAATTTGTCAATGCCGATGAAATCGCCAAGGGACTTTCTCCTTTTAACCCCTCAAGTGTAGCAATCGAAGCGGGACGACTGATGCTGAAACGCATCGGAGAACTGTTGTCAGCCGGAGTCAGTTTTTCTGTTGAAACTACATTGTCTACCCGTTCTTATATCAATCTTATCCAGCAGGCACAAAATCAAGGATATAGTGTCAGCCTTATTTATTTTTGGCTGAATTCGCCTGAACTGGCTATAGAGCGAGTGAAACAGCGTGTTGCCAACGGAGGGCATGATGTACCTGCTCCCATTATCCGTCGTCGTTATCGTTCGGGGTTGGAAAACTTTTTCCGTATTTATATGCCTTGCGTGGATTATTGGATGCTTGCGGACAATAGCTGCACACCGCGTGTTATTGTGGCGGACGCCTTCCGTTTGGGAGATGAGGTCCATATCTATAATCAAGAACTTTTTACTAAAATCAGAAGTTATGTCAACTGAAGAAGAATATAAGGAATTAAGTGCGAAGTTGCGTTATGGTTTAGAATTAGCGGAACAGCGGTTGATAGAGGAAACTGCACGGCGCGAAGGGACACTGTGTTATGGTCGTCCCGATGGAAAAGTAGTTCGGATCTCAGCAACTGAACTTTTAAAGCTTCGTCAGTCCGGTGGAAACAATGCGGCATCTGTGGCTGTTTGTACTTGCTCTGAGATGGAGAGTGGCTGGAATCGTTGAAAATATATGAATAACTGTATATGTATAGGGAAGAATCAAAATTTCTTCCCTATGTTTTTCTCCGTTATTCAAAGCCTAGATGTGGTTGTATCAGCCTTTTGTATGCAAAAAGCAGGAGGAAAAAATATCTTAATTTGTTTGTCAGTTCAAAGAAAAGCCGTACCTTTGCAAGCCGATTATTATCAAAAGTTTATAAAGAATTAATTCTTAGCGTGTTAATAGTTCTTTGTCCGGGAACGGTTAGAAACGCTGGGAAGAATTGTTTTTTAGTAGTTAACATTTAAAAAAGAATTTAAGAGTGGATACTTTAAGTTACAAGACCATTTCTGCAAACAAAGAAACAGCTCATAAAGAATGGGTTGTTGTCGATGCAACCGATCAGGTCGTAGGCCGTCTCGGTTCGAAAGTTGCGAAACTGTTGAGAGGAAAGTACAAACCAGACTTTACCCCTCATGCTGACTGCGGTGATAATGTTATTATCATTAATGCAGACAAAGTGAAATTTACCGGAAACAAGTGGAACGACAAGGTTTACTTGCGCTATACAGGTTATCCCGGTGGTCAGAGAGAAATGACTCCTGCCCAGTTGATGAAGAAACCTAACGGTGAAGAAAAACTGTTGAAGAGAGTAGTAAAGGGTATGCTTCCTAAAAATCGTCTGGGAGCACAGTTGCTGGGCAATTTGTATGTTTACGCTGGTAGTGAACATAAACATGAAGCTCAGACTCCGAAATCAATTGATATAAACTCACTTAAATAATAAAGAATGGAAGTAGTAAATGCATTAGGCAGACGTAAACGCGCCGTAGCACGCGTGTTCGTAAGCGAAGGTACAGGAAAGATTACTATTAACAAGAGAGACCTTGCACAGTACTTTCCATCAACTATTCTTCAGTATGTAGTAAAACAGCCTTTGAACAAGCTGGAGGCTGCTGAAAAATATGATATCAAAGTAAATCTTTACGGTGGTGGTTTTACAGGTCAGTCACAGGCTTTGCGTCTGGCTATCGCCCGTGCGCTGGTTAAAATCAACCCTGAAGATAAAACAGCTCTTCGTTCAGAAGGCTTCATGACACGTGATTCTCGTTCTGTAGAACGTAAGAAACCGGGTCAGCCCAAAGCACGTCGTAGATTCCAGTTCAGTAAACGTTAATATCCGGTTTTACTTGGAACTGGTTAAGAAGCGTTTAGTATCTAAACCAGCGGGACTCTACTTGGTAGCGGACTACCCGATGGTTGGTTGAGATAAACAAAAAAAAGAAAGTAAACGATTTAAAGAATAACAAAATGTCTAGAACTAATTTCGATACATTATTGGAAGCCGGTTGCCACTTCGGACACCTTAAGAGAAAGTGGAATCCCTCAATGGCTCCTTATATTTTCATGGAACGCAATGGTATCCATATCATTGACCTCCATAAAACAGTTGCTAAAGTAGATGAAGCTGCTGATGCACTGAAACAAATCGCAAAATCAGGTAAGAAAGTCCTGTTTGTTGCTACTAAGAAACAAGCTAAACAAGTAGTAGCTGAGAAAGCTGCTTCTGTAAATATGCCTTATGTAATCGAGCGTTGGCCGGGTGGTATGTTGACTAACTTCCCGACTATCCGTAAGGCTGTGAAGAAAATGGCTACTATCGATAAGTTGACCAACGATGGTACTTATTCAAACCTTTCTAAGAGAGAAGTTCTGCAAATCTCTCGTCAGCGTGCTAAATTGGAGAAGAACTTAGGCTCTATCGCTGATTTGACTCGTTTGCCGTCAGCACTGTTCGTTATCGATGTGTTGAAAGAAAACATTGCAGTTCGTGAAGCTAACCGTCTGGGTATCCCTGTATTTGCTATCGTTGATACAAATTCAGATCCTTCAAACGTAGACTTCGTGATTCCTGCAAACGATGACGCTACTAAGTCTGTAGAAGTGATCTTGGATGCTTGTTGTGGCGCTATCGCTGAAGGCTTGGAAGAAAGAAAAGCTGAAAAAGTAGATATGGAAGCTGCCGGTGAAAATGCTCCTAAGGGTGCTGGTAAGAAGAAAAATACCAAGGCTCGTATGGATAAAGCCGAAGAAGAAGCTATCAATGCTGCTAAGGCTGCCGCTTTCTTGAAAGAAGACGAAGAAGCTTAATAGTATAAATTGAGAGTTGAGAATTGAAAATTGGGGAAGGGGCAGATTATGCTGTTGATTCTCAATTCTCAATTTTCAATTCTCAATTCTGTTTTAAAGATATTACTAACAATTAAAAAATAAAGGAATATTATGGCTGTAACTATGGCTGAAATAACCAAGCTTCGTAAGATTAGTGGAGCTGGTATGATGGATTGCAAGAACGCCTTGACTGAAGCAAACGGCGATATCGATAAAGCAATGGAAATTATCCGTAAAAAAGGACAGGCTGTTGCTGCAAAACGTTCTGACCGTGAAGCATCTGAAGGTTGTGTGCTGGCAAAAAAGGATGGCGAATTTGCTGCTATCATCGCTTTGAAATGCGAAACCGACTTCGTTGCTAAAAATGCTGATTTCGTAGCGTTGACTCAAGCTATTCTGGATGCTGCTGTTGCCAACAGATGCAAGACTTTGGAAGAAGTAAAGGCTTTGCCTATGGGTAACGGTACTGTACAGGATGCAGTAACAGACCGTAGCGGTATCACTGGTGAAAAAATGGAATTGGATGGCTACAATGTGGTTGAAGGTGCTTATACTTCTATTTATAACCACCGAGGGAAATAACCAGCTTTGTACTATTGTTGCCATGAATAAGGAAGCTGAAGCTGCCGCTCACGGAGTTGCTATGCAGATTGCCGCTATGAATCCTATTGCAATTGATGAAGCCGGTGTTCCTGAATCTGTAAAAGAAGCTGAAATACAGGTAGCTATTGATAAAACTAAGAAAGAACAAGTAGACAAGGCTGTTGAAGTTGCTTTGAAGAAGGCTGGTATCAACCCTGCACATGTAGACAGCGAAGAGCACATGGAAAGTAACAAGGCTAAGGGCTGGATTACTGACGAAGATATTGCCAAAGCTAAGGAAATCATTGCTACTGTTTCTGCTGAAAAAGCTGCCAACTTGCCGCAACAGATGATTGAAAACATTGCTAAAGGTCGTCTGGGTAAGTTCTTGAAGGAAGTTTGCTTGCTGAACCAGGAGGATATCATGGATGGTAAGAAGACTGTAAGAGAAGTGTTGAAGGAAGCTGATCCTGAATTGCAGATCGTTGCTTTCAAACGTTTCACTTTACGTGCTGAATAAGATTTCCGCAATTATAGAATGGGGGACTGTGTGACAACAGTCCCTTTCTTTTTTTCCGGTTATTTGGGGGTATATCCTTCAGCTTTCAATAACTCGATGACCCGTTGCTTGAACTCTCCTTGGATAAGGATCTCCCCGTCTTTTACTGAACCGCCTACTCCACATTTGCTTTTCAATAATTTACCCAACTCTTTCAGGTCATTTTCTGTTCCGATGAACCCGTTGATTAATGTCACGGTTTTGCCACCCCGTCCTTTTTTTTTCTATATTGACACGGAGTTTCTGTTGTTTTTATCTAATGTCTCAACCGCTTCCTCTTCAACACTTTCATACTTGAAATCAGGATTTGTGGAATAAACCACATTCAGACGTTCTTTCCAATCGTTATTTTTCATGTGAATTTTGCTTAAATGAATACTCAAAGATAAGACTTTTTTTTATACTCTATCCGTCAATGTAACAAATAAAAGTGTACTTTTGCAAATTACCTAATGATAATACCTAAAGAAAAAGATGGATATACGTATGCATAAATTCTCGGATAAAGTGCCTGAGCCGACTTTGCGCAGACTTCCGTGGTATCTTTCGAATGTGAAACTGATGAAAGAACAGGGAGAAACGTACGTGTCTTCTACCCAAATATCCAAGCAAATCAATGTAGATGCTTCCCAAATAGCGAAAGATCTTTCTTATGTAAATATATCCGGCCGTACACGTGTGGGGTATGAGATTGATGCGTTGATAGAGGTGCTGGAGCGTTTCTTGGGATTTACCAAAATGCATAAAGCTTTTTTGTTTGGTGTCGGTAGTTTGGGAGGTGCTTTATTGCGCGACTCGGGGCTGCATCATTTTGGATTAGAGATAGTAGGTGCGTTTGATATTAATCCCGGATTGGTCGGGAAGGAAATAAATGGAATTCCTATTTATCATTCGGATGAATTTGAGATAAAAATGAAATCCTGTGATGTGAATATCGGGGTATTGACTGTGCCTATTAATATAGCACAGGAGATAACAGATAAAATGATAGCGGGTGGCATTAAGGCTGTTTGGAACTTTACACCGTTCCGTATTCGTGTACCGGAAAATATTGTGGTGCAGAATACATCACTTTATGCTCATCTGGCTGTAATGTTTAACAGATTAAATGTAATTCAAGAATAATAATATGAAGATTATAGCCGTAGGAATGAACTACGTTGCACATTGCCACGAGTTACATGCTGATGAAAAATTACCGGAAGAACCGGTTATTTTTATGAAACCGGATTCGGCTCTGCTGAAAGACAGCAAGCCGTTTTTTATTCCTGATTTTTTCTCAGCAGGTGGATTATGAGACAGAATTGGTAGTACGTATTAATCGTTTGGGAAAGAATATTGCTCCGCGTTTTGCCAGTCGGTATTATGATGCGGTGACGGTAGGAATAGATTTTACGGCACGTGACCTTCAGCGGCGGTTCCGGGAGGAAGGCAAGCCTTGGGAGCTGTGTAAAGGGTTTGATAGCTCGGCTGCCATAGGTGATTTTGTGCCGGTAGACAGATTTAAGGATATACAGAATTTAAACTTTCATTTGGATATAGATGGAAAAACAGTGCAGAGAGGCAACACTGCGGATATGTTGTTTAAGGTGGATGAGATAATTGCATACGTTAGTCGGTTTTTTACATTAAAGATTGGAGATTTGCTCTATACGGGGACTCCTGTGGGAGTAGGGCCAGTCGGCATAGGACAGCATTTGCAGGGGTATTTGGAAGGTGAGAAATTATTAGATTTTTATGTAAGATGAAAATAAGAGTAGGATTTGGATTCGATGTGCACCAACTGGTAACCGGTCGTGAACTATGGCTTGGAGGAATAAAATTTGAACATGAATTGGGGCTATTGGGACACTCGGATGCCGATGTGTTGATTCATGCCATTTGTGACGCTTTGCTGGGAGCTGCCAATATGCGTGATATAGGTTATCATTTTCCTGATACTGCGGGTGAATTCAAGAATATTGATAGCAAGATTTTATTGGCTGAAACGGTGGACCTGATTGCTGCAAAAGGATATAAAGTAGGTAATGTGGACGCAACGATTTGTGCTGAACGTCCTAAATTGAAAGCGCGGATTCCGGAAATGCAGTTGGTACTTGCTCATTTGATGAGGATTGATGTGGATGATGTTTCCGTAAAGGCTACCACTACAGAGAAACTGGGATTTACGGGCAGGGAGGAGGGCATTTCCGCTTATGCCACTGTATTGATAGAGAAAGCGGAATGATTTGTTGCGCTTTATTGGGAAATATCTTCTGGCAAGATCTTGCTGGAAGATTATAGGATAAGGCCGAATGCTAGTAATACGCCGAATAGCAGCATATTGCGGGAGGTTTCTCCCAATATGCTGTTTAATTCTTTTCCCCTGTTGATTTTTACCATTCTTTGCCATGCCATGAAGTGAGGTAACAGATAAATTTGGGGTAATAATGCAGCCCAAATGTGCCCGGTCGGGATAAACAATAAACAAAGCCATGCGGCAGCCAATCCCAAAAATAAGTATAATTGTTGCCCTGCATTGGCTCCCCAGCGTACTACGATTGTTTTCTTTCCGCTTTTTGCATCCTGATCGCGGTCACGGTAATTATTCACCATCAACAAGGTATCTATAATCAGTCCGCAAGCTAGAGAGGCGAGTGTCACATTCCAAGTCCAGTCACGGCACATCACATAGTAAGTGCAGCCTACCGGTACAAATCCGAAAAAGACAATGACAAGTATGTCTCCCCATCCGTGATAAGCTAGCGGATAAGGTCCTGCTGTATAAAGAAAAGCGAATAAAACACATAAAATTCCTACTGGAATCATTTCAATCCCTCCATAAGCTAATAGGCATAACCCTGCTAAACAAGCTGTTGCTGTGGTCAGGGCGATTCCCTTTCTCATGGCGTTCAGTGTGATCCATCCTTGCGCGCAGGCACGTTCAGGACCCAAACGGTCTTCACGGTCACTGCCTTTCAGGTAATCAAAGTAATCATTAATGAAGTTGGCGTCTATCTGCATCAGAAAAGCGAAGGCAAAGCAAAGCAATGCTGGTGTCATTTGGAAGCAGCTGTCTGCATAGGCCAAGGCACATCCCAGTAAAACCGGAGTGGCGGCTCCTGCCAATGTTTTAGGGCGGGCGGCTAGAAGCCATGCTTTTATTGAGTTAACTTGAACAATTTCCATTTCTATTTATAATTAAGGTTGTGCAAAGATAAAACAATTAATTCTGTATCTTTGTCTCCAAATAGAAAGGATTATGAAGAAACAGTTTCTTTTTTTGCTTTTAGCGGTTATTCTTTTGTCTTCTTGCGCCACAGCTACTTTGTCCGAGTTTCCGGGGGTAGGGCGTGTGAAGCAATATGATTTTTATAGTTATGATATTCCACCCGCTTTTGACGGTTTTCGGATAGGGTTTGCTTCGGATTTTCATTATGAGAGTCGCTTTAAGAGGAGTGAATTGAACAGCGCGGTGCGGGCATTAAAGTCAATGCATGCCGATGTCTTGCTGTTGGGTGGAGATTATCGTGGCAAGAAAGGTGGAAATCTGGATACTTTGTTCACCGCCTTGAGCAGAGTTTATACGCCTTACGGAACATTTGCTGTGATGGGAAATCATGATTATGGCTATTGTTATTCCGAAGTGGTGGAGGCCATGCAAAAGAATCATGTGCGGTTGATGGAACATAAAAGCTATAAGCTGATGAAAGATGGTCAGTATATTATAGTGAGCGGTGTACGCAATCCGTTTGATTTAAAAAAGAATGGTGACTCTCCATCCCAGCATTTTCCGGCGGATGATTTTATTATATTGCTCACGCATACTCCCGATTATGCAGAAGATACCGATGTGTCGAATGCCAATTTGGTGTTAGCGGGGCATACTCATGGTGGGCAGGTGAGCTTGTTTAAAAAATATTCTCCGGTAAAGCACTCTATTTATGGAAACCGTTTTCTGACTGGTTGGAAAGAGAATAGCAAAGGTACTCCGATTATTATAACCAATGGATTGGGTACTTCGCGCGTTGACGTCCGTTTATTTACTCCCAGCGAAGTTGTTCTGGTAGTCTTGCATCGTGTTGAAAAGCAGAAAGAATAGACTGTTTGTCCGTTAATAATGTACAGGGTGTCCATAATCGGACACCCTTTTTTTATGTTTACTTGTTGATACTTAGTGGATTAATTCCATGGCATGTACTTTGCACTTTATAAAGTGAAGCGACTCAAGAAAAAAAACGGATCATGTTGCAACGTTTTGAGAGTCATTTGCGTCTTATAAATAAAGACACAAATAAACACGAATTATAAACATTAAAAATAAGACATTATGAAAACTACAATGCTCACTAAAGCCATGATGGCAGTTCTTTTTGCAATGACAAGTGTATTAACATTGAATGCGGCCAAGCCTGTGAAGATTACAAATGAAGAGGTGGAAAATGGTCGGGTGTCGGCTAAGGTCGTTTATGAACAGGAAGGTACTTTCCTGACTCCGGAGTATCGTTTTGAGTTCAGATACAACGATAAGGGACAAATCATAGAGAAGAAAAGTAGAAATGGAATGGCACGGATTGGATAAATTATTATTGTATGGAAGTTACGTACACAGACACAGAAGCGCATATTGATTATTCTTTGTGGAATAAAAATAAAAAAGCGTTTGTCCCTACGCAGAAATATGTATATACGTTAGATGAAGCTGGGAAGTTTTTGGCGTGGCACTCATATAAAAAGGATACGACAGGCTGGGAGTTGGACGGATTGATAAATAGTAAGGTACTGCTGGCAAAGCGTTAATGGAGTGCGTCCTTTGAATTTTAGATTAAATAATTGATGTGTTTTTCCCCGGGGAATTTGGATTGTATCCTCCCGGGGATTTTTATTTTTTCAGTCGTTCATATACTGCCGGATGCAGGAAATATCGTATATCTCGTCCTTCCGCCAGTGCCTGTCTGATAAAAGTAGAACTGACTTCCAATAACGGAGTATCGGCTAATTGCACGGAAGGAGGAAGGGTTGTTGGATCAATAGTGAAATTCGGACGGGGATAGATCATTACATGATGATTCTTTAAAATCTCCTCTGCTTTGTACCAACGGGGGAATAGAAGCCAGTTGTCCGCCCCAATGATAAGGGTGAATTCCCGGTTGGGATAGGCTTTGTGTAAAGCATCCAATGTGTGTATAGTATAGGAAGGACGAGGCAGGTGGAATTCGAAGTCGGAAGCCCGGAATTTGGGATAATCCGCAATGGCCAGTTTTACCAGTTCCAATCGCAGATTATCATCCCATAAATCCGTTTGTTGCTTTAATGGATTGTGAGGAGAGACGAGAAACCATATTTCATCCAGTCCATTATATTCACATAAATAATTGGCAAGTGCCAGATGGCCCATGTGGATAGGATTGAATGAGCCGCCGAAAATACCAGTCTTTATCTTACTCTTTTCCATTTATTGTAATTCCATACTTGTCCTACAGTGACAATACCCATTGCTATGGCAATAATGTATTGCTCCATTGCCATTGCAATGATGCCTACAGCCAAAGCTATAAACCAATGAGGATACAAAGTATCGACATTCTTTGGGCCAGTTTTTTCGGATCTTTGATCATCGTCTTATTGTTCAATAAAGTTTCTAATAACTTTCAGTGCTTCCGCCTTTGCCTTCTCCAAATCGTCATTTACTATCACGGTATCGAATTTATCGGCGAACCCCAATTCGAATTCTGCTTTTGCGATTCGGCTTTCAATCACTTCGGGGGCATCAGTACCACGGCCTTGCAGGCGTTTACGGAGTTCTTCTACACTGGGTGGTTGAATGAAAACAGACAATGCGCGGCTGCCATAATATTTTTTGATATTACATCCGCCTACCACATCTACGTCAAAAATCACATTTTGTCCGGCTTCCAATTGTTTTTCCACTTGTGCTTTCAAGGTTCCGTAGAAACGGTTTTCGTATACTTCTTCGTATTCCAGAAACTCATTATTGGCAATGCGTTGTCTGAATTCCTCAGGAGATAGGAAGAAATATTCCACACCATGCCGTTCTTTTTCCGCGAGGAGGGCGGCTGGTTGCCGAAATAGAGAAAGCCAGGTTCAGGTTCTGCGTCAACAGATAGTTGATAATGGTTGATTTGCCTGAACCCGAGGGGGCTGAAAAAATGATAAGTTTTCCTGTTGCCATATCTTGATTCTTTGCTTATGAGAATGGTGTCCGGTATGTGAACCGGTTACATTACATTTAACACCTGTTCTTTGATTTGCTCCAGCTCGTCCTTCATCTGCACTACAATCTTCTGCATTTCGGCATGATTGGATTTGCTGCCAGTCGTATTGATTTCGCGGCCCATTTCCTGTGCTATGAAACCAAGTTTTTTTCCTTGTCCATGACCGCCTGCCATGGTTTCACGGAAATATCTCAAGTGATTGCTCAGTCGTTGTTTCTCTTCGTTAATATCTAATTTTTCAATGTAATAAATCAATTCTTGCTCCAGGCGGTTTTTATCATAATCCACACTGATGGTCTTTTCCAAAGCATCTGTAATGCGTTCACGTATCTTGGCTACACGCTCTGTTTCGTAGGGTTCGATGGACTTTAACAAACGCTCGATGTTGTCAATCTTTTCGTTGAATTTCTTTTCCAAGGCGGTTCCTTCCTGTTTGCGGAAATCTACCAAATGGTTGATGGCCTCTTCCACTACCCGGCGGACTACCTCCCATTCGTCTTCCGAAAGTTCTTGTACATCGGCTTTGGTCAGTACGTCAGGCATTCGTAGAAGGGTTGCAAACCAATCTTCGGGCATTGGTATATGGGTCATTTCGGAAATAGATTTTATCTGATTGTAGTAGTTTTCTACAAGGGCGGCGTTAATGGGAGTGGCTGTATCCGAAACGTCTTTCTCTATCCACAGGCTGAAATCAACTTTACCGCGTTCCAATGATTTGGAAATCATATTGCGGATTTCCATTTCTTTTTCACGGTATAAAGGAGCGATCCGTGTAGACAAGTCCATTGCTTTACTATTTAAAGACTTGATCTCTACGTTAATTTTTTTTTCTCCGAATATAGCGGTTGCTTTACCGTATCCGGTCATTGACTGTATCATAACTAATATGTTTTTTTGCAAAAGTAATCTTTTTATGGAAATGAAGTATAAATAAAAGTGTATATTTGCAGATTATATTATATAAGTAGAGCATTATGTCGTGTATTTTGCATATTGAAACTTCAACAGAGGCCTGCTCTGTTGCCGTCAGTGAGGATGGATTGGCGGTGTTCTCCAAAGAGGATTTGAAAGGACCTTCACACGCCGTGCAGCTGGGCGTATTTGTAGATGAGGCTTTATCTTTTGTCGACAGTCATGGTATGCCGTTGGATGCAGTGGCTGTGAGTTGCGGGCCCGGCTCGTACACAGGGCTGCGTATTGGTGTTTCTATGGCGAAGGGTATTTGCTATGGACGTAATTTGCCACTTATCGGTCTGCCGACATTGGAGGTGTTGTGTGTGCCGGTGTTGTTACATCATGATTTGCCTGAGGATGCCTTGCTCTGTCCTATGATAGACGCACGTCGCATGGAAGTCTATGCAGCTGTTTATGATCGCGCATTGGGCGTGAAAAGGGAAATAGCCGCCGATATTGTTGATGAGCATTCCTATTTGGAGTTCCTGAATGAACATCCGGTCTATTTTTTTGGTAACGGTGCAGCCAAATGCCGTGGGCAGATTACTCATCCCAATGCTCATTTTATTGATGACATCCGTCCGTTAGGTAAATGGATGTTCCCATTGGCAGAAAAGGAAATGGTAAGGCAGAACTTTAAGGATGTGGCTTATTTTGAGCCTTTCTATTTGAAAGAGTTTGTAGCTTCCAAACCCAAAAAGCTTTTGTAACAGCCGATGAACAAATCAGTGCATAAATCATAAATTTTAAATATATATGGAGTATAATACTCAACAACGAACTTTACCCCTTCCTGAATATGGCAGAAGTGTGCAGAACATGGTAGACCACGCCTTGACCATCGAGGACAGAGCTGAGCGCCAACGTTGTGCGAATACGATTATCAACATTATGGGCGGTATGTTTCCGCATTTGCGGGATGTGCCCGATTTCAAACATAAATTATGGGATCATTTGGCTATTATGGCCGATTTCAAGCTGGATATCGATTATCCGTATGAAATTGTGAAGAAAGAAAGCCTGGAGGTGAAACCCGATATGTTGCCTTATCCGCATAATGGAATCCGTTACCGTCATTATGGACGTATTTTGGAGAACATGATTAAAAAGGCAGTGGACTATCCGGAAGGTGAGGAGAAGAAGCAGCTGATCAGCCTGATTGCAAACCACATGAAGAAATGTTTCCTGAACTGGAACAAAGACGGGGTGGAGGATCAGAAAATCTTGGATGATCTTCGCGATTACTCTAAGGGAATGATTAATCTGACCCCTGAAGACCTGCATTTGAATGAACAACAACGTGTTTATGTTCCACGCAGGCCGCAACAGAACAACAATCAGCGCAGACCGCAACAAAACAACAACCAAAGAAAGAAATATTAATTCCTAAAAAATGATACCATGGCTTCGTTTGTAATTGAAGGAGGACATAAATTGCACGGCGAAATACACCCGCAAGGTGCTAAAAATGAAGTGTTACAGATTCTTTGTGCCACTCTGCTGACCTCGGAAGAAGTGACCGTAACTAATATTCCGGACATTCTGGATGTGAACAACCTGATTCAGTTGTTACGTGATATGGGTGTCAAGGTATCAAAAACAGGGATTGATTCATATACATTTAAGGCTGACACTGTGGATTTGAACTACTTGGAGAGTGATGAATTCTTAAAGAAATGTTCCAGTCTGCGTGGATCAGTCATGTTGGTTGGTCCGTTGGTTGCCCGTTTTGGAAGGGCTTTGATTTCAAAACCGGGCGGTGACAAGATTGGTCGCCGGCGTTTGGACACTCACTTTATCGGTATTCAGAAACTGGGAGCCTGTTTTAATTATGATGAGGAACGAAGTGTTTTCAGTATTTGCGCAGAGCATTTGGAAGGTACTTATATGTTGCTGGATGAAGCTTCGGTTACCGGTACGGCTAATATTGTGATGGCTTCTGTCCTGGCGAAGGGCAAAACGACCATTTACAACGCAGCTTGTGAACCTTATCTGCAACAACTTTGTCGTATGTTGAACCGCATGGGGGCGAAGATTTCCGGTATTGCATCTAATTTGCTGACTATTGAAGGAGTGGAAAGTCTGCATGGCTGTACGCATCGGGTGTTGCCTGATATGATTGAAGTAGGTAGTTTTATCGGAATGGCAGCTATGACAGGAAGTGAGCTTACCATTAAGAATGTATCGCATGAAAATTTGGGCATTATTCCAGAAAGTTTCCGTCGTTTAGGTATCAGAGTGGAACAGCGGGGAGATGATCTGTTTATCCCCGAGCAGGAACATTATCAGATCGAATCGTTTATTGATGGCTCTATTATGACCATAGCAGATGCTCCCTGGCCGGGGCTGACTCCCGACTTGCTCAGTGTGGTACTGGTGGTGGCTACACAGGCGAAAGGCAGTGTACTGATTCATCAGAAGATGTTTGAAAGCCGCCTGTTCTTTGTGGACAAGCTCATAGATATGGGAGCACAGATTATATTATGTGACCCTCATCGTGCCGTTGTGATAGGGCATGACCGTAATTTCCAGCTTCGCGCCGGAAATATGATTTCACCCGATATCCGTGCCGGTATCGCTTTGCTGATAGCGGCAATGAGTGCCGACGGTATAAGCCGCATACACAATATAGAGCAGATAGACCGGGGATATCAGAATATAGACCAGCGTTTGAATGCGCTTGGCGCACGTATTACTAGAATTTAGAGAAATCAATCATGATTAAGAAAGATGAAGTTTTCAAGATTGGTATATTCAACAAACCGCATGGAGTAAAAGGAGAAATCTCATTCACTTTTACGGATGATATTTTTGACCGTGTGGAATGTGAGTATCTGGTCTGTTTGTTAGACGGTATATTCGTGCCTTTCTTTATTGAAGAGTATCGTTTTCGTTCAGATACCACTGCTTTAGTCAAACTGGAAGGGGTGGATACCTCGGAAAAGGCCCGTATGTTTACGAATGTAGAGGTCTATTTCCCGAAGAAATATGTCGGTGAGGAGGAAGATTCGGATGATATACCTACCTGGAACTATTTTATTGGCTTTAAGGTGGAAGATGTGAATCATGGTGAGTTGGGCGAGATTGTGGCGGTGGATGACAGTACGATGAATGTCCTTTTTGCCATTGAGAAGGATGGCGAGGAACTTTTGCTGCCTGCCCACGAGGAATTTATCATCAAATTGGATAAGAAAAAGCGTTTGCTGACGGTCGAAGTACCTGATGGCTTGATATAAATATAGAAGGTGCGCACAATGAAGAAAAAAGGAAGGAAAGCATTTTGGCATAATTTCAAGTTTAAGTATAAACTGACCATTACCAATGAAAATACGTTGGAGGAGATTGTGGGACTGCACGTTTCCAAACTCAATGGTGTGTCTGTATTGCTGTCTGCCGTAACGGTAATTTTCCTGATTTCGGCAACTATCATTGTTTTTACTCCTTTACGTAACTATTTGCCGGGATATATGAACAGTGAGGTACGTGCGCAGGTGGTGACCAATGCCTTGCGGGCCGATTCATTACAACAAGTGGTGACGAGGCAGAATATGTATATCATGAACATTCAGGATATATTTAGCGGGAAAGTAAAAAGCTGATACAGTCCAATCTATCGACTCTCTGACCATTCTTCGTTCTGATTCTTTGATGGAACGTACCAGGCAGGAAGAAGAGTTTCGCAAGCAATATGAAGAATCGGAACGATATAATCTGACGGCTGTTGATGATAATAATGCCGCTTCCGGATTGATATTCTATCGTCCTACACGGGGCATGATGTCATCTAATTTTGACTTGGAGAACAGGCATTACGGTGTGGACATTGCCGCTAATCCAAATGAAAGTGTGTTGGCAACATTGGATGGGACAGTGATTTTGTCTACTTATACGGCAGAAACCGGTTATGTTATTCAGATACAGCATGGACAGGATTTTGTGTCGGTGTATAAACATTGTGGTTCGTTATTAAAGAAAGAAGGAGATCCGGTGAAAGGTGGTGAAGCTATTGCATTGGTAGGAAATACCGGTGAAAAAACTACCGGACCGCATCTGCATTTCGAATTATGGCATAAGGGACGTGCGATTGATCCCTCAAAATACATTGTATTTTAACAACATTATGAAAAAACAAATAGCGATATTAGGTTCTACCGGCTCTATCGGTACACAAGCTTTACAGGTAATAGAGGAACATCCAGATTTATATGAGGTCTATGCGTTGACAGCCAATAACAGGGTCGATTTATTGGTAGAACAAGCCCGTAAGTTCATGCCCGAGGCGGTAGTGATAGCCAATGAGGAAAAATACCTTCAATTGAAAGAGGCGCTGAGTGATCTGCCTGTCAAAGTATATGCAGGAGCGGATGCGCTTTCTCAAATTGTGGAATCACAACCTATTGACATTGTACTGGCTTCTATGGTAGGGTATGCCGGATTGCGTCCTACTATAAATGCGATAAAGGCAGGTAAAGCTATTGCTTTGGCTAATAAAGAAACACTGGTTGTAGCCGGGGAGTTGATTAATGCACTGGCAAATCAGTACCATATACCTGTACTTCCCGTGGATTCGGAGCATTCGGCTATCTTCCAGTGTCTGGAAATAAATAACCGGTTGGAGAAAGTGATCTTGACAGCTTCAGGAGGGCCGTTCCGCACTTATACCATGGAGCAGTTGCAAACAGTGACCAAAGCACAAGCTTTGAAGCATCCCAATTGGGAGATGGGAGCGAAGATAACCATTGATTCGGCTTCCATGATGAACAAAGGGTTTGAAGTGATTGAGGCTAAATGGTTATTCGGAATGCGTCCGGAGCAAATTGAAGTGGTAGTTCATCCACAATCTGTCATTCATTCTATGGTGCAGTTTGAGGATGGGGCCGTGAAAGCACAGTTGGGCATGCCCGATATGCGTTTGCCTATTCAATATGCTTTTTCGTATCCGGAGCGCGTGAAATCTTCTTTCGAGCGGTTGGATTTTGCCCGTATAACAGACCTGACTTTTTGAACAGCCTGATACCAAACGTTTTCGTAATTTGGCATTGGCATACGAGGCTTTGTATCGGGCCGGAAATATGCCCTGTATAGTGAATGCAGCTAATGAAGTGGTGGTGGATGCTTTCCTGAAAGACAAAATATCTTTCCTGGGTATGAGTGATGTCATAGAACAGACTATGGGTAAAGTTGCTTATATCAAGGAACCGACTTATGAAGACTATGTGGATACTGATGCTGAGGCGCGTCGGGTAGCGTTGTCCCTTTTGTCATCTTAAATGGTAGTTGGCAGAGAATTATGTTAATTATAAATTATAAAATAGTAAATAGTTAGATGGAAACATTTTTGATTCGTGCTCTTCAATTGATAATGAGCCTTTCATTATTGGTCATTATTCATGAGGGAGGACATTTTCTTTTTCACGTCTTTTTAAAGTAAGAGTAGAGAAGTTCTACATATTTTTTGATCCGTGGTTTTCTTTGTTCAAATTCAAACCGAAGAACAGTGATACGGAATATGGTATTGGCTGGGTGCCTTTGGGGGGATATGTGAAAATTTCGGGTATGATAGACGAGTCTATGGATACCGAGCAGATGAAACAGCCTGCTAAGCCATGGGAATTTCGTTCAAAACCGGCTTGGCAGCGTCTGCTTATCATGGTGGGTGGTGTCTTGATGAATTTCTTGCTGGCTATCTTCATCTATTCCATGATTTTATTCCATTGGGGAGATTCTTTTGTATCGCTGCAAGACATGACTCATGGTATGAAATTTAATGAGCGTGCCCGGGAAATAGGTTTCCGTGACGGTGATATTCTTCTTCGTGCAGATGAAAAACCATTGGAGCGTTTCGGGGTGGATATGCTTCGTGATATTGCTGAGGCACGTACAGTGACTGTATTGCGCGACGGAAAGGAAGCCGAAGTATATATGCCTGAGATCAGCTTGTTGGATATAGCAAAGGATGATCCGATGTTTGTTACGGCGTTAGTTCCTAATGTCGTTGACTCGGTGATACCGGGCGGTGGCTTGGATAAGGCCGGTATACAGAAGGGAGATAGTCTGGTCGCGGTCAATGGCGAGAGGTTGAACTCATGGAATGCATTGGTGGAAAAACTGGATAATATGCAGGCTGATGCGGAAGCTACAGGAGATAAAGATGCTTCTCTACAAATGGTATATTCGCGTAACGGACTGCGTGACACCGTGACGGTGCGTACAGACTCTTTGTTTAGAGTGGGCGCAACATTCTCTTCATTGGCTGATTATAAAGAAACAACCCGTGAATTTGGTTTCTTTGAATCTTTTCCTGCCGGGGTGCAATTGGGGGTAAATACGTTGAAGGGATATGTGAACGATATGAAATATGTGTTCACTAAGGAAGGAGCCAAGAGCGTAGGTGGTTTTGGAACGATAGGAAGTATTTTTCCGAAAGTATGGGATTGGCATCGTTTTTGGGAAATGACTGCTTTTCTGTCAATCATTCTTGCGTTTATGAATATTCTGCCTATTCCGGCATTGGATGGCGGACATGTATTATTCCTGCTTTATGAAATCATTGCCCGCCGTAAGCCGAGTGACAAGTTTATGGAATATGCACAGATGGTAGGTATGTTTTTACTGTTTGCCTTGCTCATTTGGGCGAACTTTAATGATATCATGCGATTCTTGTTCTAGGTCTGCATGACAGAAAAGGACACGGCATTTTTATAACAATGCCGATAGGCACGGATTTCCGCAAAGATTGAATCAATCGTCTTTGCGGAAATCTGCGTTTTTTATATTGTTTCTCTCCCGTGGTGAAAAAAAGACATAAAAAAAGAGCGAAAGTTTTTATCAAACCCGCTCACATCCTGAAGAACCCCCCTCCATTATGGGGTTCTTTTCATCTTTCTCGTCTCAGTTGTGTTATCCTCTCTCTCTTGTACCTAAAAAAAACAACTCTTTTAATACCTATAAAACTAATCTCCTGAAAACTTTCTTTTTCTAATTACCTTAAATCTTACTACTAATACCTTTCTAAATCAATCTTTCTTTACCTAAATCTAATACCTTAAATTAAAATCTTTACCTTAATACTTAATACCTAATTTTGTTCTTTTCTTTATTAACTTAATATTTGGTTTCACAACCACATTGCAAAGGTACGGCTTTTCTTGAAATTAGCAAGTAAATATATGCTGAAAAACATAAAAAAGGGTGAATTCATGATATATATCAAGAAAACACCCCTTTTTTATTTCTTTTAGCGTTATCGCACACGGATGATGCGTTGATTACTGCTGCCCCGAAATTCCAAGTAAGGAGAGTACAAATCCGGCTCAAATCGTCCGTCTACTATAACATCCACATAATCCAGTATCGGTTTTAACATTTCATCGTTTTGTATCTGTTCAAATGTATATCCAGTATAACACCAGATGTTTTGTCCGGTAGCTTCTTTGATCTGTTTGACCAGAGCCAGGAATTCTTGGGGATGATAAAGTGGATCTCCACCGGAAAAGGTGATTCCGTCCAATAATGGATTGGCATTTATTTCGCAGATCATTTTTTCTATTTTTTCCGGTGTGAGCGAAGTGCCTGCCGATGGATTCCAGGATTCGGGATTCTGGCAACCGCGACAATGGTGACGGCATCCGGCCAGATAGATGGAATAGCGGATGCCTTCACCGTCGACTATTGTTTCAGGATAGGTAAATAACAAGTTCATGCTGATTATCCATGCTTTACCCGGTCACGTTCTTCAGCACGCTTGGCTGAATTCCAAGTGCTGAGGTCGCCTGTCAAATACCCGGTAATGCGACGCATTCGCATTATATTCTCGCTCTGGCAAACAGGGCACTTGTCGTAAATGACTCCTTTGTAACCGCAAGCCTGACAAGTATCAACAGGATGGTTGATGGAACCGTATCCAATGCCTTCGTCATGCATTACTTTTACAATCTTGGCTATGGCTTTTACATTTTTCTGAGCTTCTCCGTCCAGTTCCACGTAAGTGATATGCCCTCCGCGGGTAATGGCGTGGAAAGGAGCTTCCCGTTTTATCTTCTCGGTGATGGTGATGGGCTCTTTTACATCTACGTGGAAAGAGTTTACATAATAGTCATTATCCGTCACGCCGGGAATGATGCCGTATTTGCGGCGGTCCATACGGGTGAAGCGTCCGGAAAGTCCTTCGGCAGGAGTGGCAAGTACGGAGAAATTCAACTGATATTTCTGTTTGTATTCGTCTGCCACTTTATTCATTTCCGTAACGGCTTCGAATAATGTATCCCATGCTTTCTGGCTATGTGCGTGACCTTCTCCATAAAGAGCCATCATGGCATTGTGTCCGCCGATAAAGCCTATCCCTAATGTGCCTTGACGCAATACATCCCCCACCTGGTCGTTGGGCGAAAGTTTTCCTCCGCCTTTCCACACATCATTCCCCATCATGAACGGGAACTGGCGTGCCAGGGCTGTACGCTGATACTGGTAGCGTGCATACAATTGTTCGGCAATCAGTTCGGACAAAGCATGTACACTTTCCATGAATATTTCTTTTGCTTTTCTTTCTATGGCCTCTTTCTTGCCTGACTCTTCCAGACTTTCTGCCTTGATGCGTGCTTCGATGGCCAGCCGGGGCATATTCATGGTGGTGAATGACAGGTTGCCACGTCCTAATGAACTTTTTTCACCTGCTATATTTTCGTATACGCGGGTACGGCATCCCATAGTTGCCAGTTCATAGCGGTAACGTTTAGGGTCCTTGATATCCCATTTCTCATTTTTGTTATAAGGAGTATCCAAAAACATAAAATTAGGGAACAAGGCTTTTGCGGTGGTACGGCAGGCTTTCAGAAACAAGTCGAAATTGGGAGCTTGGAATTCCATTTTGCCTTCCAGTGCCGCTTCGAAGTTTTCCATGGCTTTCTTATAGTCCTCTTCGGAATAAGATACTCCGTCTTTAACCTTGAATATCTGTATGGGGAAGACCGGTACTTCGCCACGGGTACCCAGGCCTTCGATGGTAGCTTTCAGCAGTTCCTCTATGACCATGCGGCCTTCGGGAGAAGTGTCTGTTCCATAATTGATGGAACTGAACACGACTTGATTTCCCCCTCGCGAATGCATGGTGTTCAGGTTGTGGATGAATCCTTCCATGGCCTGATGTGTATCTTTGCGTGTCATGGCGTATGCTTTCTCTTCAATTTTCTTGAGAGCCTCTGTTCCGGGTTCTTTTCCCTCTACTTCTATATAAAACTCGGTTAAAGTTTTCAGATGTTTGCGAAATGTCTTCCGTACCCCTTCCGCCATAAAGAAGTCGAAGGCGGGAATAGCCTGTCCGCCGTGTTGCTCGTTCTGGTTTGTCTGGAATATGATGGTGGCCAGAGTGGCATAACTTTGAATGGACTGTGGAGTACGGATACTTCCGTTTTTAGTGCGGAAGCCGCGTTCGAACAAGTCATCCAGGTCATATTGGATACAAGTGGTAGTCTTGGTGGGATAGTAATCCAAATCATGTATATGTATGTCGCCCAACTGATGTGCTTCGGCATATTTTTTAGGCAACAGGTATTTATAGGTATAATCTTTAGTAACTTCCGAGGCAAAAGTCATCATCTGTCCGGCGGGAGTATGGCTGGACATGTTGGCATTGCTCAGGTTGACATCATTTTTGTCGATGGCTACAATGCCGTCCATGATGTGCTTCATTTGCGTTTTACGGTCGCGTTCCGTATTCCGCCATTCGCGATAAATAATATATTTCTTGGCCACTTCGGGACGTACTTTCATCAGTTCCTTTTCTACCAGATCCTGAATCTCTTCCACACTGATGGTTGGAGATACGAAATTGCTGATAACCCGCATGGTAATTTCAGCAATCAGTTTGTCTTCATTGTCAATTCCGGAGGCATGGAATGCCTTGCCGATTGCATTTTTAATTTTACTGATGGAAAAGTCTTCCCGCTTTCCATCACGCTTAATAATACAAATCTCAGCGTAATTCATTGTTTGAAAAATTAATTGTTAATTTAAAAAACTTGGCTGTCCTTCCGGCAGGTTTTCTGACTTATCTCTCCCTTAAAACGCCTTCCCGCAAATGGTTTTGTAGTGGCATATTGTTTCAGCTCTACGAGAATTACAGCAGCGGGTACTGTTGCTGATTTTCACGGCATTCCCTCTTGGAAGTGGTTAACTTCACCTTGTCGGACAGCTGCAAAGGTATAACATTTTGGGAAACTTTCTATTTAAAAAATGGATAAAAGTTTTCCAAAACGGATAACTTATTGAAGATGGGAAGGTTATAAAATGTACCACAATGCCATCATGTGGCAGACCGTTCCTCCTAATACGAACAGATGGAAAACAGAGTGCATATAGGGCAATTTGGGGAAGGAATAAAAAACAGCTCCGGTGATGTAAGACACTCCTTCACCGATTAACCAATAAATAAAAGCGGGAGGCACATGTTGGCAGAGCGGCTTGAAACCTACAAAAATGCTGCATCCCATGGCTATATAGCAAATTGTTTCCAGGTTGCTATGTTCTTTCAGGTTACAAAAACATAGAATGATCCCGGCGAGGGCGCATAGCCATACGAAACTAAGAATTCCCCATCCCCAATAATCTGCTTCCCGCAAGGCTATCAGCATGATGGGGGAATAGCTGCCTGCGATATGCAGATAAATCGAAGCATGATCGAATTTGCGCAACACTTCGCGGTGAGGAGATGGTTTGCTGGCATGATACCGGTGGAGCTGATATAGGAAGACAGCATACCGAATAGGTAGAGCCACATGCCGCCTGTTGCCCACGGATTGCCACTTTTCATGGCAGTAAGCAACAGATAACCGCCGCCGGCGATACCTATCAGGATACCAACGCCATGTGACAGGGTATTGGCCCACTCTTCTCCTTTGGTATAGTGTATGGTCAATTTCTTATAAGTTTTTTGGAGTTAATCCCATGCTTTTTGCTTTCTTCAACATGTGTTCTAAAGCAGCATCATGCTCATTAGGGATGATTCCATCCAGTATGGCATCCTTGATAGAACTTTTCAGACTGCCTATTTCACGGCAGGGCTGCAGGTCGAATATCCGCATAATTTCTTCTCCGTCTACCGGAGGTTGGAAATTGCGTATCCGGTCTTTTTCTTCCAGGTCTTTCAGCTTCTGGCGTACCAGTTTGAAGTTATCCAGGAATTTTTGTTTTCGTGCTTCATTTTTTGAAGTGATGTCCGCTTCGCACAGCATCATCAAGTCGTCAATATCATCTCCGGCTTCAAAAAGCAGACGTCGCACGGCGGAATCGGTTACTACATCATCTGCGATAACAATGGGGCGCATGTGCAGGCTGACCAACTTTTGGACATATTTCATCTTCTCATTCATGGGCAGTTTCATCTTGCGGAAGAGATCCGGAACCATTTTCTCACCGATAAAGTTATGATTATGGAAAGTCCATCCTATACGTGGCTCCCAGCGTTTGGTACGTGGCTTGCCTATATCATGCAACAGCGTAGCCCAACGCAGCCATAGGTTGTCGGTATGTTTGGAAATATTGTCCACAACTTCCAGGGTATGATAGAAGTTGTCTTTATGGGCACGCCCGTTCCGGGTTTCCACTCCTTGCAGCGCCACCAGTTCGGGGAAAATCAAAGGCAGCAGTCCGCAGCGGTCCAGTTCTATAAAGCCTTTGGACGGTATGGGGGCGAGCAGGATCTTGTTCAACTCGTCGGCGATGCGCTCTTTGGAGATAATATGAATGCGTTCCTTGTTGCGTGACAGTGCTTCGAAAGTGGTGTCGTCAATATAGAAGTTCAGTTGTGTGGCAAACCGGACACAACGCATCATGCGGAGCGGATCGTCACTGAAAGTGATGTCCGGTCCAGCGGTGTACGGATAGTTCTCTCTTTCAAATCGTCCAGCCCGTTAAAAGGATCTACCAGTTCACCGAAACGTGCTTTGTTCAGGCACACTGCCATGGCATTGATCGTGAAATCGCGCCGGTTTTGGTCATCCTCCAAGGTGCCGTCCTCTACTACAGGCTTGCGGCTGTCATGGCTGTACGACTCTTTACGGGCACCGACAAATTCCACTTCCGTGTCATGGTATTTAACTTGTGCCGTACCGAAGTTTTTAAAAACAGAAACGTGTGCCCCACGTCCCAGCTTCCTGCCGAAGGCCTGTGCCATTTCAATTCCGCTCCCTACTACGACTACATCTATATCCTTCGAGGGACGCTTCAGGAATATATCTCGTACATAACCTCCTACAACGTAACATTCCAATCCCAGTTCGTCTGCCGTTTCGGAGATTAACTTGAATATCTTATTATTAAAGTGTTCTTTTAGTTCCATATTCATCTTAAAGAGGGGCAAATTTACGATTTTTTGCGCAGGATAAGGAGAAATCACGCAATTAAATTGTATTTTTGCCTGCATATAAAACGATCAAGTACATGAAAAAGATAGGATTAGTAGCATTATTTGCCTTGTTGCTGGCCGGTTGTGATGATGGCGGCGAGAAGAAAGCGCAAGAAAATTTGCGTAAGGCCGAAGCGGCTTTAGAAAAAGAGAACTTTAATGAGGCCAAATTGCAGATAGACAGTATCCGCATCCTTTATCCGAAAGCGTTTGAAGCCAGAAAACAGGGAGTCAAGCTGATGCAGCAGGTGGATTTGAAAGAACAGCGGAAAAGTCTGATTTACCTGGATAGCATGATGGTGGTGAAACAAGCTCAGCTGGATTCCGTCAAGGGTAATTTTGTTCTTGAGAAAGATACTGCATATCAGGAGGTGGGTAACTATTTTTATCCCACCCAGACAGTAGAAAAGAATATAGGCCGTTCATTCTTGCGCGGGCAAGTGAACGAGCAGGGGAAATGTCCCTTACCTCTATTTATTGTGCTGGCGGCACGTTGCATCACACGGCGGTGAAAGTGAGTGTGGGGGATACCTTTGCCGAAACTCCCGCCTCGAAAGACAGCTATGAAACCACTGACTTGGGCCGTGCAATCGAGAAGGCCGATTACAAGATGGGGGAAGACGGCGGCGTTATCGCTTTTATTGTAGCGAACAAAGATAAGAATATCCAACTTCAGTTTATCGGAGATCGTACTTATAAAACGGCTATGCAACCCAATGACCGTAAGGCGATTGCAGAATTGACGGAGTTGGCGCGCATCCTGTCCGGCATGGAACAAATCCGTAAAGATAAGAAAGAAGCGAACTTGAAAATAGAGTTTGTAACCCGCAAAATGCAGGAACAGGAGGAAGAGAAGTGATGTGGATGGGAACACAAACAATGCGGATCCTGAAGAGAACCTCCCCAAAGTCCGCATTGTCCGTGTTCCTTGTTTCATGTACGGCCCTTACAATCGCTTCAAGGCCAGCTTGATCACTTTTTCTACCGGGGCGGCAGGCTCCTCTTTCAGTATGGCAGCCACTACCTTTTGTGATGCGGCTTGTGCGAATCCCAGCATGGTGAGTGCGGCGACAGCCTCGTCATGAATTTCCGTATTGCCCGGATTGGCAAACATTTCACTGTTCACCGTCTCCACGCCCGAAGTGGCGATCTTGTCCTTTAAGTCCACTATGATGCGTTGGGCAGTTTTCAGGCCGATGCCTTTTACCGTTTTCAATAATTTGTCATTACCGGAACTGATTACTCCGCACAGCTCGGAAGGGGATAAGGCCGACAGAATCATACGTGCCGTGTTGCCGCCGATGCCCGATACGGAAATCAGTAACAAAAACAACTCCCGTTCCTGTTTGGTCGAGAATCCGTAGAGTACGTAGGCGTCTTCCCGGATCGCTTCATAAATATATAATTTCGTATTGCTCTGATTCTGAATGGCCGAATACGTATTCAATGAGATATTGATGCCATACCCCATCCCGTTACAATCTAAAACCACCGTTGCCGGAGTAATCTCCGCAATGTCTCCTTTAATATATTCTATCATGGTTGTTTCATTTGAAAATTTACAGTTCTTTGCAAAAATAGGACATCTATCTTTTAAATTATAAGTTCGGCAAGAATATTTTTTAAATTATTAGGTCGTAGTGAACAAAAAAAACGAGGCAAAATGTTTATTTTTGCAGCGAATTAACAGATAATAGTAAACTAAACCCAATAAAAGATGAAAAAAATAAGAGCGGCCGTGGTTGGATACGGTAACATTGGTCAGTATGTAGTGGAGGCTTTGGAAGCTGCTCCCGATTTTGAGATTGCAGGTATCGTCCGTCGTAGCGGTGCGGAAAACAAGCCTGCCGAGTTGGAAGCATACGCTGTGGTGAAAGATATAAAGGAATTGAAAGATGTGGATGTGGCTGTGCTGGCTACTCCGACCCGTAGCGTGGAAGAATATGCGAAAGAGATTCTGGCAATGGGTATCAATACGGTAGATAGTTTCGACATTCATACGCAAATCACTTCTCTCCGCCGTTCATTGGATGAGTCGGCAAAGGCCGGTAAGGCTGTCGCTATTATTTCTGCCGGATGGGATCCGGGAAGCGATTCTGTAGTCCGTACACTGCTGGAAGCCATCGCTCCGAAGGGTATTACTTATACCAATTTCGGTCCGGGACGCAGCATGGGGCATTCCGTAGCAGTCCGTGCCATTGATGGAGTGAAGGATGCTTTGTCCATGACTATTCCTGTGGGAACCGGTATCCATCGCCGTATGGTGTATGTGGAACTGGAGGAAGGTGCGGACTTCAAGACTGTGGAAGCCGCCATCAAGTCGGATCCTTATTTTGTAAATGACGAGACACATGTAAAACAAGTTCCATGTGTGGACGATTTGAACGACGTAGGTCATGGCGTTAACCTGGTTCGCAAAGGGGTATCGGGCAAGACTCACAATCAGTTGTTCGAGTTTGACATGAAGATTAATAATCCGGCTCTTACCGCGCAGGTGCTGGTTTGCGTGGCACGCGCCTCCATGAAACAGCAGCCCGGATGTTATACCATGATCGAAGTTCCTGTAATTGATCTGCTGTGCGGCGACCGTGAGGAACTGATTGCCCATTTGGTATAAAGAGGTTTCCTCAAAAAGAACGATATTCTGAAAATCTCTTCTCTGTTTTATTCCGGAGAAGAGATTTTTTTATTTCCTTTGTGTTCATAAACAAAGAAATAGAACAATGATAGCAAGTATTGTATGGGATGTGGATCCTATCTTATTTAAAGTAGGTAGTTGGGAAGTGCGTTGGTATGGGCTGATGTGGGGCCTTGGTTTCATATTGGCTTATGAAATGGTAAGCCGTTTATTCAAAAAAGAGAAGTATCCGGAAGAGTGGGTGGACAAGCTTTTTGTCTATTGCATAGTCAGTACGGTCATTGGCGCCCGTCTGGGGCACTGTTTGTTTTATGAATGGGACTATTATGGCGCCCATCCTGTTGAAATATTCAAGATTTGGAAAGGCGGGCTGGCAAGTCACGGAGGGGTGTTCGCCATCATTCTGGCTCTGATGTGGTACTCGAAAAAAGTAACCCGGAAAAGTGTGTGGTGGTTGTTTGACCGCATGATACCTGCTGTGGCGATTGTCTGCTTCTGTATCCGTTTTGGTAATTTAATGAATTCCGAGATATTCGGATATCCCACCACGTTGCCTTGGGGATTTGAATTTGTCCGTTCCCGGGAGTGGCATCAGCTGTATGAAGGTTTGCCTTGCCATCCTACTCAGATTTATGAAATGCTGTATTGCCTGGTTGCCGGTGTAACTGCCTGGGTGATGTACCATACATACCATTTACAAAAGAGGGTGGGATTAATAACCGGAGTAAGCTTGCTTATATTCTTTGGCACTCGCTTTGCTCTGGAGTTTATGAAGAATCCGCAGGTTGCCGAAGAGGCGGATATGACTTTTAACATAGGGCAGTGGCTCAGTGTGCCGCTGATTCTGCTGGGGGCGTATCTCATAGCCACCAGCCGCACCCGGAAAGAATAAAGGTTCCGGGAGAGGGGGAAGCAGGTGAAAGGATACCTTTTCAGCCTTCCGGCATCGCCCTGTATATCACGTGCGGGGCGCGTCCGTTTCTTTCTATTTTCTTTTCGCTGCTCCATTGGCGTAGTTCGCTGCCGGCTTTTGTTTTCAGCAACCCTGTCAAGGCACAATATTCCTTGCAAGTGATAATGGAGTGCTCTTTCAGATAATTTGTCAGCCGTACAAAGCGTTCTTCTGCTGAATATCGGGTGGAGGAGGTCCGGAAACCATATTCCGCCCGTTCCAGCTTTCCTTTGCTTCGTACCTCCTTACGGAATTTCCGGGTGGGTTTGAACTTTATGTTGTCAAAATGTACCGATGCGGCGCGTATCTCGCTTTTGTCCGTTACCTTGCGGCAAGTCAGTGTGGCCGAGAATGTGCCCAGTTCTCCCAGTTTTACGTTATAACCGTCTGCCAGGTAATTGGCGATAATGCTTTCCAGGTCACATAACAGACCGACGACGGTCCCTTCGTGGACGGTAGAACGCCGGGCGATGTCTTTAGCCAGGTCTTTCAGGTTTTTTGTGCCCGATACTACAATTTGCGGATACAGGGTGGGCTGTTCCTTCTCTCCCTGTATGTCGGGGGAGGTTTTGAAATCATACTTTGCTGCCATGTTTAATGCTTTTTAATAGGGAGATTAAGTCGTTTCTTGCTGAACGCTAAGGGGATTCTTTCTATTAACTTCTATAGACGCAGGCAATGGACCGTACGGTTTACTGTAGTGGACTGTACGGTCTGCTATAGTGGATTGTACAGTCTGCCATCGGAGTCTGTCTTAGTATTCAGGACAAAAGTACTTAATCATACTGGAAAAACCTATTAATTCATAGGAGAAAAGAGCTTGTACGGGCAAATTAGATGTTTCCCTTGAAGGTTTGAGGGGTTTTCCTTTCATTGTGGTGTCTTTCTTTTCAGTTGGTGTGCTGTAAAGGTAAGTGTTTTATGCTGATTACCGGCATACTTCGGATAGAAAAAGAGGAGGCGGGCTGACAGTAGGCTGAAGGATTATCCTTCAGGTGTTTTCTTCGATGGAATGGGGAAAAACAGCCCAAACTGAAGGCTGAAGGAAAATTGGCATGAATTTGTTTTTAGAGGTGAAAAGGCGTATGGTTCACGAGAAATGTTACATAATCCGTCACTTTTGTTGCAATGAAACAAAAATGCCGGCAGCTGTAACAAATGTTTTATAGAGGTTGCCGGCTGTCCCCTACCTTTGCCTCAGAAAAACTTCTAAAAACATTTAATGCTATGAACAAAAATCAGCAAAAGAACCGGATGGGCGCGGTCATTATTTTACTTGCCGCCGCTTGCTTGAATGGTTATGCACAACAAGATTCTACCAAAGTGTCCTCTGATTCGAAAGAGGAAGGCAATCGCAATGTCATGTTGAATGCGGCTAGTGCCAATGGTCCTCGTGAAATCTCTATCGGTCTGCCCGGTGGTGATGTGAATGTACTCGAAAATGGTCTGCCTGTGGTATATAATTCGAATCCTCATAATGTAAACACGCATTGGCGCGGAGACAGCAGCTTGGGACATACCGGATTGCTGAAGATTTCCGAAACAGCGATTACTACCGGTAATATAGGTTATGCTGTCAATTCGTTTACGGAACTCGGCTTGGATAAAGAGAAGAAAATGAATGGTGTGCTGAACTACGGCACCAATCATTTCGGTAAACAGCAATTTGACTTCAATCTGAATGGAAGCATCGGAAAAGATTGGTTTTACAGCGGCAGCATCTATCAGAATTTTGATCCGGGTTCGTTCAAACTGCGTTTTGCGCAATATCAGGACCGGACTCAGATCTATAAGTTTGCCTTGACCAAGTTCTACAATGAAGGACGTGGACAGCTCTCTGCCATCTACCATTACAGCAACAGCCATTGGTTGTCCAATGCTACCACCGGTGCACCATTTATTTATGTAGGCGATGGGAGTGTGAAGGAAATTCCCGGTTTCGGACTGGGGACTTCTTCTTATCTGCCCATTGTATCGGATATGGTTTATATGGACATGCGTACCGGCGAGATGAAAAAGATCAGTCTGTATGATGCTACGGCCAGTAAAGGAAATCAGTTGACGGTTCTGAACCGTTACCGGTGGGATAACGGGTTGGAGTGGAAAATCAATATGAAGTATGACCATGCTTTGGGTTCCTATCTGTACCAGACTCCGATGTCTATGGAGCAGAAAGTAGGAGCCGACGGCTATAGCACCAAAGGACTGGATGGAACATTGAATCCTTATGAGGGATATGTACAGAGCCGCATGTCCTGTTTCAACCGGGGGAATATAGATGAGTTCTTCTTTACCACCGAGTTGTCGCGGAAGTATGATGATATGACTTGGCGTGTGGGGGTGAACGAATGGTATTATGATGTGGACTATGCTTCGAACACTACCATGTATGACCATACGGTGGAAGAATATCCCCAAATGTTGTACAGCGCTGATACGAAGGATATTCATCATTACGGAAACACTCCTTATTATAATCTGAACCAGAATGCTTCCGAATATTACAAAGGACATGAAAACAAACTGGCTCTTTATGCTACTCACGACTGGGACATCACCGATAAATGGAATGTGTATTATGGCGCACGCTTCGAGTACCAGCGTCTGGCAGGAAAGAACCTGGCGGTATATAATGCCGAAGGCAATCCGGTAGGCCGCTTTGCCGGTTATCATATCGGGGCAGTTGCAGCCGATGGTACGAAGATAGCTCCCCGTTATTTCAGTTACAATTGGCTGAACATGGCTTTCACGGCTGCCGCCACTTATAAAATGACAAAGCAGTTTGGCTTTACCGCCGATTTCACCTACAATACCCAGCGGCCGAATATGTCGAACTTTGCTCCTGCCGAGATGCCGAATGTAGATAAGATTACAATTCCGTTGGGGCGTGCGGGTATTTATTTCAATAATGACTGGATTAGTCTGACCTCACTGTTCAGTTACATTGCCAAGACTAACAACAACTCTACCTTGAATCTGATTAATCCGAATAATGATAAGGATATTAAGGCGGCCGCATTGAGTTATGATATTGAAACAATAGGGTGGACGACGGATGCGGTGGTGAAACCTTTCAAAGGATTTGATTTCCACTTCCTGTTCACTTACCAAAGCCCGAAGTATAAGAAGTATGAAACGGGAGTGACCTTTAGTGACGGGACAACATCGGGTATCAATGCCACCGGCAATATCGTTACCGAAATTCCGAAGGTGCTGATTGAACTGGACCCTAGTTACAACATTACCAAAGACTTGAAGGTATGGGCCAGTTTCCGTTACTTCAGCAAGACGTATGCAAATATTAAAAATGCCTATTATTTCAACGGCCGTTGGGAAACATTCGGTGGAATAAACTGGAATGTGAACAAACATTTGTCCTTAAGCGGAACTGTGATAAACTTCTTGAACCAGACCGGGGCGAAAGGAAGTATTTCGGGAGCCGAGCTGGTAGATAAGGAGAATGCGGCGGCATATAACGGCGCATGGATGGCAGGCAGCTATATCCGTCCGTTCACCGTAGAATTTGCGGCGAAAATAACATTCTGATTCAAGAGGGATTTAATTCTTCTTTATGGTGGAAAAGTAACATTTATACATAAGAATGAAACAAATGTTTCAGCCGGTAAGGCAGGTTTCCGTTAACTTTGCCGATAACGAAAAACAATCAAACAAAACTTTTAATATCCTATACTTCATGAAAACCAATCTTGTTAACCTTGCATTAGGTTTAGCCTTTACAGGAGGCGCTGTTTCTTGTCAGTCACAAAAAAATGACCTGGTTTTCGAACATCAGGGAGATACGGTGACAATCGTACATATTGCCCGTCCCGCTAACTATTTGTTGCTTCCGATTCAGGAGAGCAGCAAGGAAGGACTGGTAAGGCTGGATACTGGGAGCCCCGCAGATACCGATATGGATGTGCGTCTGGCTACAGACAGCGTTGAATATTATGTTCCGTTTGCCTTGCCTCAGGGAAGTGAGGAAGCTACTGTCATTATAAAGAAGGTGGCGGCAGATGCGCTGTGTTGGGACAGCATCCGGGTTTCGGATACATTTGATACGGCAAACAGGGATAAGTTCCGTCCGGTTTATCATCACACTCCGCTTTATGGCTGGATGAATGATGCCAACGGACTGGTTTATAAAGACGGTGAATATCACCTTTATTTTCAATATAATCCATACGGCTCCGTATGGGGAAATATGCACTGGGGACATTCCGTGAGCAAGGATTTGGTTCATTGGGAGCATCTTGACCCGGCGATTGCCCGTGATACATTGGGGCATATCTTTTCGGGAAGTGCCATTGTGGATAAAGAGAACAGCGCAGGCTACGGTGAAAATACAATTGTCGCTTTTTATACTTCGCACCGTAATATACCCGGTGGGCAGAGCCAGGTGCAAAGTATGGCATACAGTACGGACAACGGGCGTACTTATACGAAGTATGAACAGAATCCGGTTCTTACTCCGTTTGACGGACTACAGAATTTCCGTGACCCGAAGGTCTTTTGGTATGAACCCGAACAGAAATGGATTATGATTGTCAGTGCGGATAAGAATATGCGTTTTTATTCGTCTGCCAACTTGAAGCAATGGGAATACATGAGTGAGTTTGGAGAAGGATTTGGTCCTCAGCCCAATCAGTTCGAATGTCCGGATTTCATCCAACTGCCTGTAGATGGTGACCGGACCAGGATGAAATGGGTGATGATTGTCAATATCAATCCGGGATTTGTCTATGGAGGCAGCGGTACGATGTATTTTACAGGCGACTTTGACGGGCATCAGTTTGTATGTGATACGAAACCCGAGGTGGTGAAATGGCTCGACTGGGGGAAAGATCATTATGCCACTGTTTGTTTCTCGAATACCGGCGACCGTGTCATTGCCGTACCTTGGATGAGCAACTGGCAGTATGCTAACTATACTCCTATACAACAGTTCCGCAGTGCCAATGCTTTGCCACGTGAGCTGAGTCTGTATACGGGAGAAGACAAACAGCTTTATCTGAGTGCCGCACCGGTAAAGGAAACGGAGCACTTGCGGAAAGATTCTAAAAAGCTGGATGATTTTACAGTAAATGGCGAGAAGCGTTTAGAAACACTTTTTGAAAATAACGACGGCGCTTTTGAACTGGAATTGCAACTGGTGTCGGCTGGTAAAGAGGCTGGTTTTGAATTGCTGAACAGTTTGGGTGAGAAGGTGAAGATTTATCTGGACGCTTCGGAGGGACGTGTGGTAATGGACCGTGCGGAAAGTGGTATTGTAGATTTTGGCAAGAAGGTAAAACCGCATGATTTGGATACCGAAGAAAGTTATGCTCGTTATAAAGAGGTTACGGTGAATTATAAAAATGATTTTGCTTTGGGTACTTGGGCTCCGATAAACACCGCGAAGGCACATAAAATTCAAGTTTTTGTGGATAATGGAAGTGTGGAGTTGTTTGTTGACGGTGGCCGCGTTGCCATGACTAATCTGGTATTCCCGAATGAACCTTATAACTCTTTGCGTTTTTATAGTAAAGGAGGAGAGATGAAAATTTCAAATTTCACAATATATAAGTTAGGTTTGTAAACTAAGTATAAAGTCATGAATAGCAATAAAAATCTGTATGCCAAATTAATTCCGGTGATGCTGTGTTTCTTCGCCATGGGATTTGTAGACCTGGTGGGGATTGCATCGAATTATGTAAAAGCGGATCTGGATCTGACAGACTCTCAAGCCAATATATTTCCTTCCTTGGTCTTCTTCTGGTTCCTGATTTTCTCCGTACCTACAGGTATTCTGATGAATAAGATAGGGCGTAAGAAGACAGTTCTTCTGAGTCTGATTGTCACTTTTGCCTCTTTGCTGCTCCCTATATTCGGCGACGGCTATACGCTTATGTTGATTTCTTTCTCTTTACTGGGTATCGGTAATGCGTTGATGCAAACCTCTTTGAATCCGTTGCTGAGTAATATTATTGCGGGGGAAAAGTTGGCAAGTACATTGACTTTCGGTCAGTTTGTAAAAGCTATTGCTTCCTTTCTTGCCCCTTACATTGCCATGTGGGGAGCGATGCAGGCTATTCCTACTTTCGGGCTTGGCTGGCGGGTATTATTTCCTGTTTATATGGTGATAGCCGTTTTTGCCATCGTGTTGTTGGGGCTGACCCCTATTGAGGAAGAGAAACCCGATAAAGCGTCCGGCTTCAAAGCGTGCTTTTCCTTGTTGGGAAAACCGTTTATTCTCTTGTCTTTCATTGGGATCATGTGCCATGTCGGTATTGATGTCGGTACGAATACAACGGCTCCTAAAATCTTGATGGAGCGTTTGGATATGACATTGGCTGAGGCCGGTTTTGCAACAAGTCTTTATTTTATTTTCCGTACGGTGGGTTGCTTCCTCGGAGCCTTTATCTTGCAAAAGGCTTCTGCAAAGTCTTTCTTTGCTCTCAGTGTCGTGTTCATGTTGCTGGCAATGGTGGGATTATTTATATTCCATTCGGAAACAATTATTTATATTTGCATTGCCATGATTGGTTTCGGTAACTCCAATGTGTTCTCTATTATATTCTCGCAGGCATTGTTTGCCATGCCCGAAAAGAAAAATGAAGTTTCCGGATTGATGATTATGGGGCTGTTCGGCGGTACGGTATTTCCGTTGGCCATGGGAGTTGCCGGTGATGCCATGGGGCAGAGTGGCGCTGTGGCGGTGATGACTGTCGGAGTTATCTATTTGTTGATGTATACCTTGAAAATAAAGAAATGATTTTAATTGTAAACAGTAAATAATATCATGAATCAAATCATCGTAGGAATGGGTGAGGCACTATGGGATGTGCTGCCCGAAGGAAAGAAAATTGGTGGTGCTCCGGCAAACTTCGCTTATCATGTGTCACAATTCGGTTTTGACAGCCGGGTGGTCAGTGCGATTGGCGATGACAAGCTGGGTAATGAGATACTTGAGAATTTTGATGGTAAGAACTTGAAGTATCAGATAGAGAAAGTGCCTTATCCCACAGGAACCGTACAGGTGGAACTGGACCCTAATGGGGTACCTATGTATGATATAAAAGAAGGGGTGGCTTGGGATAATATACCTTTTACACCTGCTTTGGAAGAGTTGGCAAAGAATACCCGTTCCGTATGTTTCGGCTCGTTGGCACAGCGTAGTGTGGTTTCAAGGGAAACAATCAACCGTTTTCTGGATGTGATGCCCGAAGGAGAAGGACAATGTAAAATTTTCGATGTGAATTTGCGCCAAGGTTTCTATACGAAGGAGATTCTTTGCAACTCGATGAAAAAATGTAATATTTTAAAGATTAATGACGAGGAGTTGGTCACAGTGAGCCGTATGTTCGGTTATCCCGGCATAGACTTGCAGGATAAATGCTGGATTCTGTTGGCGAAATATAATCTGAAGATGTTGATTTTAACGTGTGGTGTCAATGGCAGTTATGTCTTTACTCCGGGTGAGATTTCATTTGTAGAGACTCCGAAGGTGGAGGTGGCCGATACGGTAGGTGCGGGCGATTCGTTCACGGCGACTTTTGTAGCTGCTATTTTGAAGGGAAAGCCGGTTGCCGAGGCGCATAAACTGGCTGTTGAGGTTTCTGCATACGTATGTACGCAAAACGGGGCTATGCCTGAGTTGCCGGCTCGTTTAAAGAATGAGTTGATTTAAATTTTAATGGTTGCGGATACTCATTCAAATTGGATTGGAAATCATATTGTCTGAGGCTGTATCGCGAAGAACCTGTAAATACAAAGTAGATGTAATCAGGTTCTTCGCGATGTTCTTTTTTTACTTTCTCTTGCAGATGTTTGTTTTATTAGCGGTTACCTTTTATCTTTGTTATCTATAAATACCTTGAGGAACATGAAAAAACATCTTTTGTTTTTGATTTTATGCCTTATGGGAATTCTGACATCGTGCAGTCAGAAACATACGCGCTATTACATTGGTGTTTCACAATGTAGTGATGACGAATGGCGGCATAAAATGAATCATGAAATTGTACGTGAAGCCTTGTTTTATGATGGGGTGGAGGTGGAGATCCGTACCGCGAAAGATAATAACCGGAATCAGATAGAAGATATCAACTATTTTATTGACAGGAAAGTTGATTTATTGATTGTCGCTCCGAATGAGGCGGCGGCTGTCACTCCTGTTGTGGAGAAGGCATACGGGCTGGGAATACCTGTTGTGGTAATTGACCGTAAGATTTTGTCGGACCGTTATACGGCTTTTGTGGGTGCTGATAATTGTGAGATTGGCAAAGATGTGGGACAATATATTGTGAACCGTTTGGGTGGAAAAGGGAAGATTTTGGAGATAACGGGACTGGAAGGTTCCACTCCGGCTATGGAGCGTCATAGAGGATTGGCGGATGCCTTGAAGGCAGAGCCTGGAATAGAAATTACCGCCAGCGTGGACGGAGCCTGGCTGCAAAGTGTGGCTGGGGAGAAAATGGATTCCATACTTCAAGACAATAAGGATATAAATCTGGTTTTTGCCCAAAATGACCGCATGGCTGTCGGGGCTTATTTGTCGGCCAGACAGCGACAGTTGGAAAAGGAAATGTTGTTTGTCGGTATTGATGCGTTGCCTGGCAAGGGGTATGGAGTGGAGCAGGTACTGGAAGGAGTGTTGGATGCCACTTTTATTTACCCTACCGGAGGAGATAAAGTGATGCAGGTGGCGATGGATATTTTGGAGAAGCGTCCGTATGAACGGGATACTAAGTTATCAACAGCCCTTGTTGATAAAACGAATGCCCGTGTCATGCAGTTGCAGACAGACCACATTGCCGAACAGGACGGAAAGATAGAACGGCTGAATAATCAGGTGGACGAATATTGGTCAAGATACTCTGCCCAGACCATGTTTCTGTATGCATGTCTGATTATCCTGTTACTGTTTGCTGCCTTATTGGCGATCATCGTCCGTGCGTATTGGACAAAGAACCGGATGAACATGGAGTTATCCCGTCAAAAGAAACAATTGGAGGAACAACGCGACCAACTGATCAGCCTCTCCAAGCAGTTGGAAGAGGCGACTCATGCCAAACTGGTCTTCTTTACGAATGTTTCTCATGATTTCCGTACTCCGCTTACTTTGGTTGCCGATCCGGTGGAACAGCTTTTAGAGGATAAAGACTTGACCTCTAAGCAACGATCCTTATTGAAAGTGGTACATAAGAATGTGAATATTCTGTTGAGGCTGGTCAACCAGATTCTTGATTTCCGTAAGTATGAAAATGGTAAACTGGAGTTGGTGAGAACCAATATGGACCTGCGTGCGCAATTACAGGAATGGAGCCATGCATTTCAAACATTGGCTTTGAGAAAGCATATCCATTTTGTTCTGGACGTGAACGATGACCGGACAGACTGTCTGATGGCGTTGGATGCCGAAAAGATGGAACGTGTCTATTTTAATTTGTTGTCCAATGCGTTTAAGTTTACCCCGGAGAATGGAACTATCACTGTCACACTTTCTACTTTAATAAAGGAGGAAAATAGAAGATATGTCCGTCTGGTAGTTGCTGATACCGGTTCGGGAATCTCTGTCCGGCACATCCGGCATATTTTCGACCGCTTTTATCAGATGGATGTGAACCATGCGGGCTCAGGTATTGGTCTTGCTTTGGCAAAGGCTTTTGTCGAGTTGCACGGCGGGGTGATAACGGTGGACAGTGTGGAAGGAAAAGGAACAGTGTTTACGGTGGATATTCCTATGGAGATAGTGGAGGAGCAGTCTGTAGATCGGATACAGGAACCGCACACTACACAGCCGACGGTGGTGGAGGAATTGGAGGAAACGGAAACAGAAGAACGGCTTCCGGATGAGAATAAGGAATGCATCTTGATAATTGACGATAATGCGGATGTACGTGGCTATGTGAAATCATTATTGAAAGAGGAATATACGGTGATAGAGGCTGCCGACGGACATGCCGGATTAAAGAAAGCTATGAAATATGTGCCTGATGCCATTATCTGTGATGTGATGATGCCGGTGATGGACGGATTGGAATGTTGCAGGAAGCTGAAAATGGAATTACAGACTTCTCATATTCCGGTGATGTTGCTTACTGCCTGTTCTTTGGATGAACAGCGGATACAGGGGTTTGAATGTGGAGCGGATTCTTATATTTCCAAACCTTTTAATTCCAAATTGTTACTGGTGCGTCTTCGGAATTTGATTGATAACCATAAGCGGTTGAAACAGTTTTTCGGAGATAAGATTACTTTGTCTAAAGAGTCTGTAAGCGAGGTGGATAAAGGATTTGTGGAGCGCTTCAGAGAGCTGATAGAAGCAAATTTGATAGATTCTGAGTTAAGTGTGGAAGAATTAGGCAGTAAGATGGGATTAAGCAGGGTGCAGCTTTATCGTAAGATTAAGGCACTTACCAATTATTCTCCCAATGAACTGGTGCGTATTGCCAGATTAAAGAAAGCTGCTTCTTTGTTGGCTTCTTCTGAGAAAACCATATCCGAGATAACGTATGAGGTAGGTTTTACATCTCCTTCTTATTTTACCAAGTGTTACAAGGAATATTTCGGAGAAAGTCCTACGGATTTCTTGAAACGCAGAGGATAATTGTGGGGGCGGACACGCAGCTCCGCCCCTACAAGGAATACTTTAAATCAGTGTTGATAAATCTTTTTCGGCTACAAAAGAGAGATTATTAAGAATAATCACTTCCCTTGCTCTGTCCGGATTGTCTGTCCGGAAAATCAAGATGCCTTTATTTCCTAACAGGAAGGAATACAGATAAGTAATGCCTATTTGGGCTTCACTGAAAATGGTGATGGCGTCTGCCGCCCGCCCCGGCTGATTGTCTAGTGTGATGGCGAACACATCGGAGAGTGCCACGGAGATTCCTGCCTCTTTCAGCGTCTCGTATGCGCGTTTGGGTTCCGAGCAGATGATACGGTAAATACCATACTCTACTGTATCGGCAATGGTAGAGGCAATCAACTGTATGCCTGCTTCTTTCAATAAGTTCAATACTTTCTGTAGTGTCCCCGATTTGTTTTCGATGAAGACGGATAATTGTTGTATAGTCATAAACTTATTTTTTAAAAGGTTTTACGTAAGTCTTTCACACGGACTGCTTTACCTTCCGATTTAGGCAGTGCTCCTTTGGGTACCAGTTTCACACGTGGGGTAACCAATATCTCATCTTTCAGTTGGCGGGTAATTTCCCGGGTCAATGCTTGCAGGCGTCCATAGTCATCGGTGAACAGTTGGCTCAATTCCACTTCTACAGTCATTTCGTCATTAGATTCGGCGGTTTCGAGTGTGATCAGATAGTCACTGCCCAATTCTTTGAATTGCAATAAAATCGTTTCAATCTGAATGGGGAAGATATTGACCCCTTTCAGGATAATCATATCGTCGCTGCGCCCTTTCATTCTGTCCAGACGTTTGTGATGGCGGCCGCAGGGGCATTCCCCCGGCAGAATGCGGGTCAGATCACGGGTACGGTATCTCAATAACGGCATCGCCTCGCGGTTGATGGTGGTCAGTACCAGTTCGCCCACTTCACCTTCGGGCACAGGTTCCAATGTGTCGGGGTCGATGATTTCTACGATATAATAGTCTTCCCAGATATGCAATCCGTTTTGTTCCTGGCATTCAAAAGCCACACCCGGACCGCACATTTCCGACATGCCGAAAGAGTTGTAGGCTTTTACACCCAGCATATCTTCGATGCGGCGGCGTTGTTCTTCGGAATGAGGTTCCGCTCCTATGATCAATGTTCTCAATTTGGTGTCACGACGCGGATCAATCCCCATTTCCTGCATTATCTCGTACATACGGGCTGCGTAACTGGGAATGGCGTGCAAGGCGGTGGTTCCGAAATCGGAGATGAATTTCAACTGGCGTTTGGTGTTTCCGGCAGCGGCAGGTACAGTCAGCATTCCCAGCCTTTCAGCACCATATTGAAAGCCCAGCCCGCCGGTGAACATTCCATAGCCGGAAGAGTTCTGGAAAATATCTCCCGGACGTAATCCTACCATATAAAGACAACGGGCCACTGCATTAGCCCATTCGTCAAGGTCTTTTTGGGTATGCAGAATGACAGTGGGATTTCCAGTTGTTCCACTGGATGAGTGAAGGCGGACTGTTTTTTCCAAAGGTACGGACGCCAGTCCGAAAGGATAAGTGTCACGTAGATCTTGTTTGGTGGTAAACGGGGATTTTCTGTAAATCATCCAATGAACGGATATCTTCCGGACTCAGATGATTTTCGGCAAACCGTTGTTTATAGAAAGGGGAATTCATGCAATGGCGGACAGTCTTTTGCAGTCGTTCCAATTGTAGTTTCTCAATTTCGGGTCGTGTCAGGGTCTCTAACTCTTTGTGTAAATACATAGCATTTCCTGTTTAGTTGGTTATCAGTCCGACAAAAATAGAAAAAAATATAATGCGGTTGGGAATAAGCTGACAAAATATGTATCTTTGGAGGATTTTAATTTGAAAATGTGATGAAAAAGACATTGTTTGTAATAGGTATGCTGTTATGTGGGCTTTCATTGTACGCTCAGGATATGAAAACTCTTTTTATTGCCATGCCCGATTCGGTGGCTCCTTTATTGACAAAGGTAAATCGTGAGGATTGTGTGGATTTTCTGGCAAGCAATATGAAAGCGGAAGTGAAAAATCGTTTTGGCAAAGTATCTGAACTGAAAAGACTGACGGCTGATTATTTGTTTCTGCAAACCACCGGAAGTAGTTCTATGGAAATGAAACTGTTACCCTTGAATGATTCTGTAAAGGTGATTTGTGTAGTGAATACTGTTTGCGGTCCGGCTTGTGATAGTGAAGTTCGTTTTTATAATACGGACTGGCAGCAACTGGCGAAGGAGGATTTTATTCAGCTTCCCTCCGTCGGGGCTTTTTATCTGCCGGTGGATACGCTGACCGATGAGGCTTATGCCGCGATTAGAGAGAAGGCGGATATGGAGTTGGTGAAAGCCACTTTATCAGAAGACAAACCTATTATTTCTTTTACTTATACTACTCCGGATTATCTGGCAAAGACGGAACGGGAAAAATTGGTTGTATACATCAGGAAAGAACCTGTAGTGTATGAATGGAAGGGGGGAAAGTATAATGATGTATCTTTGAAATAAAGGTGGATACGTATGATAAAATAAAAGGCTGCAAACTTATCGGGTTGCAGCCTTTTATTTTGGAACTTATGTATAAGTTACAAATTACTTTTTCATACGGTTGCCGTAGCGGCTCATGAACTTGTCTACACGACCAGCTGTATCTACTAACTTGGATTTACCAGTGTAGAACGGGTGTGATGTATTAGAAATTTCCAGTTTTACCAACGGATAAGTTTCACCTTCGAATTCGATGGTTTCTTTTGTGCTACAAGTTGAACGTGACAAAAATACATCACCGTTTGACATGTCTTTGAATACTACGGGACGATAGTTTTCAGGATGAATACCTTTTTTCATTTCTGTATATTATTTTATTGTTATTATTTTTTTTACTTGTCTGGTAAACAATATTGGGTGTAATGGTCCATTTTGGACCGCAAAGATACTGCTTTTCTTTGAAATAGAAAAAACTTCGGGCTGTTTTTTCTTCTAAAAGCCTTATTTTCTTCTTTTATAGTATTGTAAGGTAGACATTACAATATAATCAGTTTGTATGTTTTAGTGAAGAAAATAGTTAATAAAATCATTTTTTATGAGATATTTTTGGTGTGAACTTGCCATAGTTAGCGCATTTATGATTACTTTTGCAGTGGAATTTAATTCACTAACAATTATAAATATTAGAACAATGGTTAATTACAAAGATTTAGGTCTGGTAAACACTAGAGATATGTTTGCTAAGGCTATCAAAGGTGGATATGCAATTCCTGCATTCAACTTCAACAATATGGAACAGATGCAGGCTATCATCAAAGCTGCAGTAGAAACAAAATCTCCGGTTATTTTGCAGGTTTCAAAAGGTGCTCGTCAGTATGCTAACGCTACTTTGTTGCGTTACATGGCTCAGGGTGCTGTAGAATATGCAAAAGAATTAGGTTGTGCAAAACCTGAAATCGTTCTTCACCTTGACCACGGAGATACTTTCGAAACTTGCAAGAGCTGTATCGACTCAGGTTTCTCTTCTGTAATGATCGACGGTTCTCACCTGCCTTACGAAGAAAACGTAGCTTTGACTAAGAAGGTGGTTGACTACGCTCATCAGTTTGATGTAACTGTAGAAGGTGAATTGGGTGTATTGGCCGGTGTGGAAGATGAAGTTTCTTCTGATCATCATACTTATACTGACCCTGAAGAAGTAATTGATTTTGCTACTCGTACAGGTTGCGACTCATTGGCTATCTCTATCGGTACTTCTCACGGTGCATACAAATTTACTCCGGAACAGTGCCACATTGATCCTGCTACAGGTCGTATGGTTCCTCCTCCTTTGGCATTCGAAGTATTGGATGCTGTAATGGAAAAACTTCCGGGATTCCCCATCGTTCTTCATGGTTCTTCATCAGTTCCTCAGGAAGAAGTTGAAACAATCAACAAGTATGGTGGTGCATTGAAGGCTGCTATCGGTATCCCTGAAGAAGAATTGCGCAAGGCTGCCAAGTCTGCTGTTTGCAAAATCAACATTGACTCAGACTCTCGTTTGGCTATGACTGCTGCTATCCGTCAGACTTTTGCTGAAAAACCGGCAGAATTCGACCCGCGTAAGTACTTAGGTCCGGCTCGTGACAATATGGAAAAACTGTACAAGCACAAAATTATTAACGTGCTGGGTTCAGACAATAAATTGGCTGAATAATTGATTCATCCTATATAAACAGAAAAAAGCTGCTTTCTTTATTGGAGGCAGCTTTTTTTGTTTTAAGACCGGTTTCGGTATTGAAGAGGGGACTTGCCTGTATGTTTCTTGAAATAGCGGCCAAAAAAAGATTGGTCAGGGAAAGATAATCGGTTGGAGATCTCTTGAATACTTAGAGATGTGGATTGTAGTAATGCTTTAATCTCAAGAATTACATGTCGGTCAATAATGCTTTTGGCTGTGTTGCCGGATACGTTTTGTACGATTGTGGAAAGGTAACGGGGAGTGATGAATAGTTCGGCTGCATAGAAAGATACCTCACGTTGGGTGGTGCAATGTTTATGAATTAATTGGATGAAACGTTTGAATATCTCTTCCTGGCGATTTATTCCTTCGGTCTTTTTTTGCAGGAACAGGTGTTGGGTCTTGTCATAGAAGTCCAGAATGAAGTTTTGAATGAAATTTTTGAAGATCTGAATGCGGAAACTATTATCCCTGTCTTCATAAAGATCTTTCATGACCAAGCTGAGTCCGATGAATGGTTTTACACGTTCTTCAGGGATGACAATGCATGGATGCTCTTTTAGAAAGTGAAAGAAGGAGGGATCCAGACGTGAGGTGATCTCCCTGAAAAGGGTGTCGGAAAAAACAATATAGGAAACGGTAAAATCATGGCTGGCGCAGGTGCAATTGAAGATACTGCCGGGGAGAAGCAGAAGTTGGGTGTTCTCCGTCACTTCGTATGCCTGCAAATCAATTTCTATGTGGGCTTTTCCGCTACGGCAATGAAAAATAGATGCGTCTGCTAACTTTCATGATCTGATTGGAGCATATATCTATACTTTCTTCTATTCCGGTGATAAACGGTTCATTCTCTGGTAAACTCAATATTTCCATATTTATTCTTGTTTTGATGCAAAATTAACTATTATTTTTGTTATAATAGGAAATCTATTCCGAATTTGAACAATGGTAGCTAATAATTGAATGTGTCGGCTTGAAAAATTCCATCTACCTTTGCGTCCGAATTTAAAAGATTGGAATATGATGACATTGAACAAAAAATGGATGCGACTAATGGTATTGGTTGGTTGTGCTGCTTTGACAGCGTCGTGTAAACAGGCGCCTGTTGCACAAATGGAGGCGGAATATGCGGTATTAAAGGTATCACCGTCGGACAAAGTTTTGTCTACTACTTATTCGGCTACGATCCGTGGCCGCCAGGATATTGATATTTATCCGCAAGTTTCCGGTTTCCTTACCCGGCTTTGTGTGGAGGAAGGACAGGCAGTGCGTAAAGGGCAAGTCTTATTTATTATTGACCAAGTGCCTTATAAGGCGGCATTGGAAACTGCTGTCGCCAATGTGGAATCGGCTAAAGCCGGACTGGCAACAGCACGAGTTGACATACGATAGCAAGAAAGAATTGTTTGCAAAAAAGTAGTTTCAGAGTTTGATCTGAAGACTGCGGAAAACTCATGGCTTACCTGACTGCCAAGGCCCAGTTGGCCAGGCTAAGGCGCAGGAAGTCAGTGCTCGCAATACCTTTCATATACCGAGGTGAAAAAGTCCTTCGGACGGGGTGATTGGTACATTGCCTTATCGGGTAGGTGCATTGGTTAGTGCCAGTTTGCCACAACCGTTGACTACGGTTTCTGATAATTCGGATATGTATGTCTACTTTTCGATGACTGAAAATCAATTGTTGACTCTGACCCGTCAATATGGTTCCAAAGCAGAAGCGTTGAAAAATATGCCGGAAGTGGAACTGCAATTGAATGACAAGTCTATGTATGGCGAAAAGGGACGCATCGAAACCATCAGTGGGGTGGTAGACCGTAATACGGGTACCGCAAGTCTGCGTGCCGTATTCCCGAATAAGAATGGGTTGCTGTATAGCGGAACATCGGGAAATGTGATTCTTCCGGTTACGATGAAAGGAAGTTTGGTTATTCCTCAGGCTACCACTTTTGAAATTCAGGATATTACATACGTATATAAAGTCGTGGACGGCAAGGCACAATCAGCTCCTGTCAGTGTGACCCGTGTAAATGGAGGACAGGAATATATCGTGAACGATGGATTGAAAGAGGGGGATATCATTGTAGCGGAAGGCGTAGGTTTGCTGCGTGAAGGTACTCCCATTAAAGTAAAACAGAACTAAGAAAGACTATGAATTTAAGAACCTTTATAGAACGCCCCATCCTGTCGGCTGTTATTTCTATTTCGATAGTGGTAGTGGGTATCATCGGGCTGTTCACTCTGCCCGTCGAACAATATCCTGATATTGCTCCGCCTACCATTATGGTAAGTACCACCTATTATGGTGCCAGTGCGGAAACTTTGCAGAAGAGTGTTATCGCTCCGTTGGAGGAAGCGATTAACGGTGTGGAAAATATGACTTATATGACTTCTACCGCTTCAAATGCCGGAGTTGTGGATATCACTGTGTATTTCAAACAAGGGACAGACCCCGATATGGCAGCGGTCAATGTGCAGAACCGTGTATCGAAGGCAACAGGACAGTTACCGGCAGAAGTAACGCAGGTGGGTGTGACTACCTCAAAGCGGCAGACCAGTATTTTGCAGATGTTCTCACTATATAGTCCGGGTGATTCGTATGATGAGAAATTCTTGTCCAACTATATCAGTATTAACTTGAAACCTGCTATTCTTCGTATCCAGGGTGTGGGTGATATGATGATTATGGGGGTGACTATAGTATGCGTATCTGGATGAAGCCTGACGTGATGGCCCAGTATAAATTGATTCCATCGGATGTGACCCAAGTGTTGGCTGAACAGAATATTGAATCGGCTACCGGTTCATTCGGAGAAAACTCTGATGAAACTTATCAATATACAATGAAGTATAAAGGGCGTCTGATTACTCCGGAAGAGTTTGGGGAAATTGTGATCCGGTCTTCGGATAATGGCGAAGTGTTGAAGCTGAAAGAAATTGCCGATATAGAGATGGGCGAGGAAAGCTATGCCTATCATGGGGCTATGAATGGTCATCCCTGGTATTTCCTGTATGATTTTTCAGACGGCAGGATCGAATGCGACAGAAGTAAACAATAATATTGATACCTTTTTGGAAGAAGCAAGGAAGGATCTGCCCAAAGGGGTGGAGATGGTTCAGGTTATGAGCTCCAATGACTTTTTGTATGCATCTATCCATGAGGTGATAAAAACCTTGTTCGAGGCCATTTTTTTGGTAATCTTAATTGTATATGTATTTTTGCAGGATATCCGTTCTACTATTATTCCGTTGGTGGGGATCATCGTGTCCTTGATTGGTACATTTGCTTTTATGTCCATAGCAGGATTCAGTATCAACCTGATTACCCTGTTTGCTTTGGTGTTGGTGATCGGTACGGTGGTGGATGATGCCATTGTTGTCGTCGAGGCGGTGCAGGCGCGTTTTGATGTGGAATATCGTTCTTCTTATATGGCTAGTATTGATGCGATGAAGGGGATTAGCAATGCGGTCATCTCTTCTTCGTTGGTATTTATGGCTGTGTTTATTCCGGTTTCGTTTATGAGTGGAACTTCGGGTACTTTTTATACTCAGTTTGGTTTGACTATGGCGGTTGCCGTAGGTATCTCTGCCGTCAATGCACTGACTTTGAGTCCGGCGCTGTGTGCTTTGTTCTTGAAACCGTATATCAATGAGGATGGAACGGAAAAAAACAATTTTGCAGCACGTTTCCGTAAAGCGTTCAATGCTGCTTTCGATGCAATGATTGAACGATATAAGAAAGGGGTATTGTTCTTTATCAAACGCAAATGGATGGTATGGACACTTCTTGCGGCCTCGGTAGTACTATTGGCTTTCTTGATGAATACAACTAAAACCAGTTTGGTACCTGATGAAGACCAGGGGGTTGTATTTGTGAATGTCAGCACGGCGGCAGGTAGTTCATTGAAAACGACTAATGACGTAATGATGCGTATTGAAAAGCGCATGATGGATATTCCTCAGGTGCTGCATGTGCAGCGTGTGGCAGGTTATGGTCTGCTAGCCGGACAGGGTAACTCTTTTGGTTGATTCTGAAACTGAAACCTTGGGATGAGCGTGAAGGAAAGGAAAATGATGTTCAGGCAGTAATCGGACAGGTATATGGCCGTACGGCAGACATCAAGGATGCCAGTATATTTGCTATTTCTCCGGGTATGATTCCGGGGTACGGTATGGGTAATGCGTTGGAACTCCATATGCAGGATAAACAAGGTGGTGATGTGGGCACTTTCTTCAATACCACTCAACAATATCTGGGTGCTCTGAACCAACGTCCCGAGATCGCGATGGCATACTCTACTTTTGATATCCGTTATCCGCAATGGACGGTAGAAGTGGATGCGTCCAAATGTAAGCGTGCCGGTATCACTCCGGATGCTGTGCTAAGCACCTTGTCAGGTTATTACGGAGGACAATATGTATCAAATTTTAATCGTTTCTCTAAAGTATATAAGGTTATGATTCAGGCAGATCCGAAATATCGTGTGGATGAAAGCTCGTTGAATAATATCTTTGTGCGTATGTCTAATGGCGAGATGGCTCCTCTCAGCCAGTTTGTGACATTGACCCGCAGTTATGGGGCAGAATCGCTGAGCCGTTTCAATATGTTCAATTCTATTGCTGTAAATGCAATGCCTGCCGAAGGGTATAGTACCGGTGATGCCATCCGTGCCGTTCAGGAAACTGCCGTACAGGCACTTCCCAAAGGTTTTGGGTACGACTTTGGTGGTATTACCCGTGAAGAGACCGACCAGGGAGGTACTACCATTATCATCTTTGCTATCTGTTTCTTGATGATTTATCTGATTTTAAGTGCACTTTATGAAAGTTTCCTCATTCCGTTTGCGGTGTTGTTGTCTGTTCCGTTTGGGCTGATGGGTAGCTTCCTGTTTGCGAAGATGATGGGACTGGAGAACAATATTTATTTGCAGACCGGTTTGATTATGTTGATAGGTTTGCTTGCTAAGACTGCCATTTTGCTGACCGAGTACGCTACCGAGCGTCGTAAGGCAGGTATGAGCCTGACTTCCGCTGCACTTTCTGCCGCCAAAGCCCGCTTGCGTCCTATTCTGATGACGGCACTGACTATGATTTTTGGTCTGTTCCCGTTGATGGTTGCCAGTGGAGTAGGTGCTAATGGAAACAGTTCGCTGGGAACAGGTACTGTGGGTGGAATGGTGATCGGTACGCTGGCGTTGCTGTTTATTGTACCTTCTTTGTTTATCGTATTCCAATATTTACAGGAAAAGGTACGTCCTATTCAGTTTCAGCCGGCGGCCGATTGGCAGATTCAAGAGGAATGTGTAGAAGCAAAAGAAGAGAGACAACACCACATCGAAAGCAAAAACGAAGAGAAAAAATGAAAAAAACAGATCATCACTCTGACTGTCGCAGCGCTCACACTGAGTAGCTGCGGCATATATACCCAATATAAACCTGCAACCGAAGTGCCCGATAATTTGTATGGGGAAGAGGTGGCAGTTGCTGATACCGTGGATAATATCGGCAATCTGAGCTGGCAGGAGATTTTTACAGATCCGCGGCTTCAGGAATTGATAGAGCAAGGCTTGCGGAACAATACGGATTTGCAGTCAGCACAATGGCGTGTGAAAGAGGCGGAAGCTGCTATGCTGTCAGCCAAATTGGCTTATCTGCCTTCTTTCGCTCTGTCACCTCAGGGGACAGCAAGTAGTTTTGACAAAGGAAAAGCTGTACAAACTTATACTTTACCGGTGGCGGCAAGTTGGGAAATTGATATTTTCGGCCGCATCCGTAATGCGAAACGCCAGGCGAAAGCATTGCTGGAACAGAGCCGTGACTATAAACAGGCTGTCCGGACACAGCTGATAGCCGGTATAGCTAATACTTACTATACCTTGCTGATGCTGGACAATCAGCTGGCCATTTCTGTCCGGACTGAAAAGTCCTGGAAAGAAACCGTAGATGCAACCCGTGCTCTGATGGAAGCCGGATTGGCAAATGAAGCTGCCGTTTCACAAATGGAAGCTACATATTATACTATATGTACTTCAGTTCTTGATCTGAAAGAACAAATTAACCAGGTAGAAAACAGTTTGTCGTTGTTGTTGGCTGAATCTCCTCATGCTATTGAGAGAACGGGCACATGGGACAGTTCTTATATGATGAAGGAACATTTTCCGGTAGGCATCCCTGTGCAAATGCTTGCCAACCGTCCCGATGTACGCAGTGCGGAGCGTTCGTTGGAAGTAGCTTTCTATGCCACAAATCAGGCTCGTTCCGCCTTTTATCCTTCTATTGTTTTAAGTGGAAGTGCGGGATGGACTAATTCAGCAGGAAGTATGATTGTCAATCCGGGCAAGTTCATTGCAACGGCTGTAGCTTCGTTGACCCAGCCACTGTTTAATAAAGGTGCGAACATAGCACAGCTAAAGATAGCTAAAGCTCAGCAAGAAGAAGCCAAACTGAGTTTTCAACAGGCTTTGTTGAATGCAGGAAGTGAAGTGAACGAGGCTTTGGTGAAATATCAGACGGCCCGTGATAAATCAGTTTATTATGATAAACAAATAAATTCATTAAATAAAGCTTTTGGAAAGTACCTCTTTGCTGATGCAACATGGGAATACGACTTATCTGGAAGTTTTGACGGCTCAGCAGACTTTGCTTAATGCGGAGTTAACTCAGGTTGCTAACCGTTTTACTGAAATGCAAGGCGTAATCAATCTCTATCAGGCATTGGGTGGAGGTCGTGACTAATTTAGCATACTGTTATCTTCAACGTGTTGAAGAAAGAGAACGCTGTTCTCCGTGAGGAAAGCAGCGTTCTTTTTATGGTTGTCAAGGTTCCACTATAACACAAACCGGATTGGATTCTTCATTGATTTCCTGTAAAAAGCTTAGCTTTCCTTCTTGGACAATTCCCGGATTTTTATCCATCCATTCGTCTATTTTCCCTATCTCCAATAAAGCGGCATACTCTCCTTCTTCTGTACAAGTGATGGGATAGAAAGGCATGAAATGCGTCAGGTCATCTGTCAGCCCCACATTGGCATCATTCATATAAGTAATATGTTTTTTCTTTGTCGTAAATACCGTAGAAGGGTTTTCTCTTGTCGTATAATCCCTGTAGAGATATAAAGAAGAGATGTTGGGGAGTTTCCAGAATACCGGTTATAACGATGTAGTTGTCTGTATCCTCTTTTTTGTCCCATTTTTTCAGCCGGGAAATGCCATTGCCCGGTATGGAAAGTGGTATGGACAGTAGCTTCGTGTCCTTTAATGTCGTAGATTGTGTCATTGAACGCTTTTTTCTGAAATGTATGCTGCCGTTGTTCAGCCAAAGTGAAGGCTGGTCTATAGGAAGAACAGTCATTGTTCCATCCTGATAATTTATATATATTAACCCTCCTATGTTGGCGTTGCCGGGTAATTGCTTGAATACGTTGATGCTGGATATCTGGTCCATGCCCATAGGATCACCTGGATTGGCAAATTCCGGCAATGAGTCTTTTACTTCTCCCTGTTCGTTGAAGTAAAGTAACGCACTTGCTTGCGGTTGTCCTATTCCTTCTCCATAATGAGCAAGAATAAGGGAGTCGGAAAAAGTAAAGTAAAGGGATGGGGAAATCTTTTGTGGTAGGTGTACTTGCCCTAGATAGTTACCTTTTGTATCGTATTTTACCAACTTGTCGGGTTGGCGATAAAAGTAGAGATTGTTGGTATGGGGGTGAATAAAGCAGTTGGCATTGCTGTAGCCTTGTGGATCTTCTCCTTTGTGCCCGATGCTGCCAAGATATTTTCCGGTTTGTTTGTCGAATGACAGGCATCGTCCGTTGGTAGAGACAAAGATACGGCCTTTAGATAGTTTGATGGAATAAGAGTTGCCAATCAGGGATGAGTCTGTTGTTTCTAAAAGGATATAACGGATTTGTTTTCCCAATTGGGAGGTCTTTAATTCTGTGAGGTGTTCCAGACTTACGGCAATGTCAATTGCATTCGGGTCATTCGCTTTGTTTTGGGGAGTACAGGAGCCTAATAATAGGAGTAGGCCGCCCAGCATGATTTGCTTCTTCATAGTAGTATTGTTTTATGGAAGAAAAGAAGTTGTTTGCATGGGCAACTTCTTTTCTTTGTGTTTAAATGATGTTGTGTTTATTATCTTGCAGCAAAAAACAAGGAGTTTCCTGTAGCTATTCTTGCGGTAGCAATACCTTGTGCATCAGGAGTGACAGTCATGGAGGTTCCGTTTTGCAGGCTCAAAACAGCCGTTCCGTCTTCGTTCATTTTCACAAGTTCGAAGCTCTGTCCGTCGGCTACGGCATTCCATGTATTGTTTTCTTTGTTATAGACCAAATCTACAGATTTGTCTTCTCCTTTTTTGGTAATGGTATAACCGTTTTCGTTGGTTTTACCAAGTATTCGCCATTTTCTCCTTGCACTGTTTTTACTTCACCGATAGAAGCTGTAGGGTTGGAACCGCTCCAGAATTCGATGGAATTTAAAACCAATGCGTCTGCCAGATAAGCTATTTCATAAACAGGGACAATATGGAAAGCGAGAAAGATAAGTTCGTTGACAAACTTGTTGCTTACCCCCTGGTTCCAGTCTTTCAAACTATTCCATAATCCGAAAGAACCGATGCATGATGAAAATAAGACGCTGCCACTCAACATGGCGCAAACAAGAAATGTTTTGCTTTTTTTTTTCATGATCAATAAAGTTAAGTTTATAAAAAGTAATTTTATGACGATTTCCTACAATAAAACGATTTAATCGTCACGCAAAGATAGAACTTTTTTATGGAAAGAGGCTTCTCTACCTAAAAAAAACTGTATCTTTGTAATGCGAAGTTACGAAAAGAGTGTAATTTATTGGAAATGAGCGGAGGTTAATTGCTCTTGATAGTAATAGGTTACGATTTAGTTAGTTATCTACTGCATTATTCCTCTGCACATTGCGTAACCTTCAAAGATTTTTGCTGTCCATTTGTACCGAAACGGAAAGTATGCCGAGTGTGTTAGCTTGCCCCATGCATGAAGCAAGCGGCCACACACAGCCGGGCAAACCGGGCAGAATGACTGTTGCCGTCCGGCTGAACAAGTTCCGTCGGATCGGAAACATTCATACTTCCTATATGGCACAGAGCAACATCTGGTTTCCATAACAGGCGGCTCACCTCGTCCCAGAACAGTGACTACCCTTTACCTCTTGAAAATACCCTACTATTGTACAGTTCGCCTCCGTAATCGTACCTTTGACGTATCCGATAAGGTGGACAGTGCTAGTTGTACGAAGAGCTAAACGTAGTGCTCCACTACAAAGGATTTGACGAAAGACATTCTTTGATCGCGCGGGTGATAGGCAATATATTTCCAGCCCATGCCATTCCTGCCCTGGCATCAGCATGACTAAATCGGTGGACATAATCATCCTTAATCGTTTCGAGCCATTACATAGATTAATTTGTCCTTATGAAATATTAATAGGCTTGCCTTCAAACTTGATTCGGTTTTCTGCACTTAGAGTAGGTACATTGATAAACAATCGTTTAATCGCACGACTGGCAGCTACATAATATACGCGATGCGCATTGTTGCCATTCAGGTCTGGTGTCAGCAAGAACTCTATGTCATTTTCTTCTTTTAGAACGACAAACACGTTATCATACTCCTCTCCTTTCGACTTATGGATAGTCTTATGCTTGTCGTTTGAATCACCATACTTCACCCCAAAGGGCAGCATCGGCATATGTATGGTTCATGTAGAAATCCTTAACTGTCTTCTTTTTTATCTGAGGCACCTTGACATGTAAATCATTCACTAGAAAATTGTAGAAATCCATCATGCTTCCGTCTTTGTAATCCTTATAGCCATTCAGCAAGTGTCTTAGAAGTACGATAGTTAGTGACCTTTCGCGATCTATAATGTCTAACTGATGCCAAGCATTTCGCAAATCGTTCATTCTTGTGTATTCCACGGCTTTTATCAACGCCTTTATCACCATCTGACGCTCGACGTTGCTGTCAAAATCCATCTCTAATATTTTCTCAGCCTCGCGCATCCCATTCTTATTACGCATCGAATTAGCAAGTACGTTTTGAAAGGCAAGCGATTGAATTTCGTCAGTCCCACTTTTTTCTATGCTCTGTTGGTAACAATTAAGCATGTCGCCTACTAGCAATTCTGGCACCATCCCTTCTGACCCATTCAGCCAGTCTTGCGAGAAATCAGCCCTAATGGTATTCAGCAATTTTATTATTTGCTTCGTACTACGTCTATTCCCTCGTATCTCATACTCCTGTATCCCAGGAACAACGAAATTGTTAAATTGCTGCACTGTAGCACCGAGAAAGTCATAGATTGATTGAGCTTTGTCGCCAGCCACACCCACAATCACCCCTTCATTGCCTAGTTGTGCCAAAAAGTCAACCACAAAAGGAATTGTATCTTGAAATTCATCTACAAAATATATGGGTATCTAGCCTTTATCAATTTGAATATGTTGGAGTATCTCGAAAGCAAAATATAGGAAAAATATAAAATGTCATCAAAAGACATATACCCTCCACTCCATAGCCATCTTTTGAATTCCATATACCAGTCATTACCTACATATCGCTTGCCACTTTTTAGTTCATAGGTCTGTGGGTAATTGGGTTTGTAATGTTTGTACTCATGGTTTTCATAACGCCACATGGCTTTCGTCAAGCCTTTCAGATAGATTTTGGCATCTAACCATGATTTACCAATACGCTTTAATACGATTGCAGCTGTTCCTTCTGATTTAAAATTAGAGTCATCTATAACCACGAGATCGTCCAACTTCAGCCCGAAATCTTTAGATACCAGATGAATATAGGGTTTTACCACATTGGCATACAAAAAACTGTGAATTGTACATACCTCAACTACGTCATTCCCTATATCCAGACGTGATGTAATGGTATCGGTACCCACGTTGGTATAGGTAATACAAGCCACCTTTTTCACCACATCAAGTTTGTTACTGTTTGACACTACATTCTTGATATGACTTATCAACCAATGCGTCTTTCCTGCACCAGGCCCAGCACTCACCTTAAACGGTTCGTCTATAGGTATGGTTTGTTCTGATGTTATGATAATAGCCATGTTAAAGCGTCAACAATATATTGGGGAACGTGGAACTCTTTTCTATCTGCAGCTGGTTCCTCCAGATTAGCCATAAGCGCCACGTTTAGTTCCAACGCATTGCTACCTTTTGAAACAGAGTTCAAATAACGTGATGCAAGTAAGGCTTTTCGTTTTTCTTCATCCGTCCACCTCGATGCACCTATGGATGTCTTGATACGGGTATTAGCCTCACTGTTTCGCATTTTACTCATCATTTTGTTCACATCCTGTTCTGCCATCATAGTTTTTATTTCCTTCAAGTTGGAAACAGAGTTAGTCAGCAACAGTTCACAATCGGGGTTTTCACGCATTATGTCATACTCCAGCGTTTTTCCATATGTCACATCTTGCCTATAGAACCTAATATTGGGATGGGTTGCATATTTAGCTACCACAGCATCCGCATGATGCTTATAGTCGTAGTTATCTGTATCTATATTGTACTCGTATGGGTAGCAGGCTTCGTATTCCTCATCAGGTCCGTTCTTTTTCCGGCAGGGGTCAACGTCAGTTAGACAGACTATTTTTTGTTGATGGTGTATGGATTGTTCGTATCAAACAACTTTAGGAAGTGGTTGAAATAACGCCCACCCATATTCACCACCAGCACATGCTCATCTGTAAGGCTCTTATTCAAATATCTAGCAAAGACAGGGAGCAACAATTCCTCTGCAACGCCCTCAACGAATATCAATTTGTTGGCAAAGAACATATCCGCCTTGGTTGCATCCAGAAATCTTTGAACGTATTGCTTGGATACCATATCATCCGCATTATCTTCTCGATAAATGACACGTGGATATCCAACATTAATGCCCTAATACAGGTGAAGTTAGACAAATCAAGTCATCCAGTTTCACAGCTGAAGCAATCTGGGTAGAATGTGAAGTCATGAATATCTGGCGTACATGTCCATTGGCTTTATTGTCCTGTAGAAACTGTAGGAACTTGTACTGCATAGCTGGATGCAAATGTGCTTCACATTCTTCCACAGCAAGGAATGAGAGAACCTTTGCATTGCGTTTCATATAGGTGATGTTACTGTCCGCCTGCATCTTTGCAAGCAAAAGCGACATATAAATTAGATTGTTATAGCCTAACCCATTATACGTTGCGGGTACTTCTATACCAACAGCATACTTGATAATCATTCTTAATACTGCAAACATCTCATTCTCCGTAACCTCTCCATCAAAATCTGGCACGGCTCCGTTGAATGTTGCGCCTGTATCGAGTGCGTACTTCAGAAACACGTTTTTGCCATTCTGCAACCTGTCTTGTAAAATTTTCATCAGTGGACCAGACTGCATGGCAAAAGCCTCTCTTAAGGCTTTCAATTCTCCCTTTATATCATCCTCTGTCTTTGTACTATCATTCTTAACCGAGTAATCAATAAAGAAGTTCAGCACATCCCTAAGGAGCGGATTATAACCGGCGTATAGGTCGTGACTGACATCACGAATGGCATCAAGAAACTGGAAATCAATCTGTCCCAAAGCATCATTGACGTTGACACCTGCAGCCGGATTACCTCCAGAGCGATTGCTCCTGTAGAGTCTGATGTAGTCATGATCTATGATTTTCCATATTTCCTTAGCGGTGGTTGCGCCAGCAACATCTGCTTTATAGTTCTCCTCTTGTGCCTCAGCCAATTTAAACTCGTAATTCAATTCTGCCTCTTCACTTAATGCTGGATCTGTCATCATACCGGAGAACAGCCCCATTTCGGCAGAATCCAGAGCTTCACCCTCGCTTCTATGGAGGACAAGTGTTATTTGGATACGCGGTGACTGCAGTTGAAGTGTTGCTACATCTGTTTCATAAAATAAGTCACTCGTACACAACCTATGACCGTCACTATAGCCAAGCACTAACCCCATAGCACGAAGCAGGTTGCTTTTTTTCCTGTATTATTATGTCCGATTATGACATTTACTCCTTCGTGAAAGGGAACCGAAGCAACCTTGAAGTTTCGGAAGTTTGAAATTTTAATCTCCTTAATATACATATTATATTCTTTGCCAAAACATAGTTTTCTCCACAAAATTACTAATAAACCAGGAGATTAAGATAATATCGACATGATTTTTTCACCTTAATTTAGTCGTTTTTGGGGGATATTCGTCGATACACGGTACTTATGTACTATTGTAATGCCCCTTTCTTTTGTGGCTATGCCAAGAGGTGCTTTTACGGGGTTTCAGATGATTTTTCTTTTTTCGTTGTTCCTTTTGCCGGAAGCGGAAAGTAAATGCAGAGTGTGTCAGCCCGCTCCATGAATGAAACAGGCAGCCACACACAGCCGGACAAACCGGGAAGAATGCTTGTTGCCACCCGGCTGAACAAGTTCCGTCGGATCGGAAACAAGCATACTTCCTTTGTCGGGGTTTGCCCTTTTCACGCTTCCGGTGAAGTATTTTTTTTCAGACGGTTTCCTCTTTTACGGATTTTCCCCTGAAGTCTTTTTCTACCCAATCTGCCTCTGTTTTCGTTTACCTCCATTTTGCGCCTTTCTGTGAGCCGCATCAGTCAGTCATTTTCGTTCTGGGCGCAAAGGTAATTCCGGGATTGGACGGGAAAGCAAGGTCAAGCCTCCTGTTTTCTGCGGAAATCTCCAGCCCTTCGGGTAGTATTTCCCCGAAAAACCTTGCATTCCCTAATCCCTACCTTTTCAAGCACCCGAAACGAAAACGACCGATGCGACAGAAAGACGCATAAAAAAA
>VOFD01000142.1_pt1 | contig 74000 bp, 82 predicted proteins | sample 5384101 | NCBI WGS metagenome assembly VOFD01 (sample SAMN12384723, study PRJNA508395) | human gut metagenome | isolation source: healthy gut C | host: Homo sapiens
GGGATGACACAGCGGTCCTCGCCCTCGTAGGGAGCCTCGACGCCGCCGTTAAAGAAGAAGGTGACGTGGGCGTACTTCTCCGTCTCAGCGATGCGGAGCTGGGTCTTGCCATGAGCAGAGAGGTACTCGCCCAGAACGTTCTTGAGCTCCACGGGAGGATATGCCACTTCGCAGTTGGGCATGGTGGCGTCATACTCGGCCATGCAGACATAGTGGACCTGCTTGCGGCCGCCGCGGCGCTCAAAGCCCGTGAACGCGTCGTCGCAGAAGATGCGGGTCATCTGGCGGGCACGGTCGGGACGGAAGTTCATGAAAATGACAGTGTCGCCATCCTGCACACGGCCGCCCTCGCAGGTGACGCAGGGCAGAACGAACTCGTCGGTCTTATCGTCGGCGTAGGATGCCTCAATGGCCTCCTGCGCGTTGGCAGCGTGGTTGCCCTCGCCATAAACGAACGCGGCGTAAGCCTTTTCTTCGCGGTCCCAGTTGTTGTCACGATCCATGGCGTAGTAACGGCCGGAAACGCTGGCGATCTTGCCGATGCCCAGCTCATCCAGCTTAGCCTGCAGATCGGCGAGGAAGCCCTTGCCAGAGTGGGGGTCGGTGTCACGGCCATCGGTGATGCAGTGGAGGTAGACCTCCTTGGCACCCATGTGCTTGGCCATTTCCAGCACGCCGAACCAGTGGTCTGCGTGGCTGTGGACGCCACCGGTGCCCACCAGGCCCATCAGGTGGATGGCCTTGCCGGCGTCAATGGCAGCTTTCATGTTCTTGACCAGGACCGGGTTCTTGAGCATCTCGCCATCCCGGATGGATTTGGTGATGAGGGTGAGCTGCTGGTACACGATGCGGCCTGCACCCATGTTGGTATGGCCGACTTCCGAGTTGCCCATCTGACCATCGGGCAGGCCAACAGCCATGCCGGAAGCTTCAATGGTGGTCATGGGGTACTTTGCCATCAGTGCATCGAGGTAGGGCTTTTTGGCTGCGACCACGGCGTTGCCATAGGTCTCGTTGGGGGTCCAGCCAAAGCCATCCATAATGCAAAGCAGGACAGGTTTCTTGGACATATGTTTTATCTCCTTGTTGTGTTTACTTAAAAAGCGCCCGGCACAGCGCTGGAAACGCGGCGCGGCCGGGCGCTGGGAAAACTTTGGTTGCGAAAGTCAGCGCTTAGCCCTTGGTGGCTGCGTTGACGATCACGGCAAAGTCCGGAGCCTTGAGGGACGCGCCGCCAATCAGGCCGCCGTCAACATCTTTCTTGCTCAGCAGCTCCTCGCAGTTCTTGGCGTTCATGCTGCCGCCGTACTGGACGGTAGTAGCCTCGGCGACTGCCTCGCCATACAGCTCGCCCACCACCTTGCGGATCTGAGCGCAGACTTCCTCCGCCTGGTCCGCGGTAGCGGTCTTGCCGGTGCCGATGGCCCAGACAGGCTCGTAAGCGATGACGACATTTGCCATCTGCTCGGCGGTGACACCCAGCAGAGCGATCTTGGTCTGCATCCGGACCAGCTCCTCGGTAACGCCCTCTTCCCGCTGCTCCAGGCTCTCGCCCACGCAGAGGATGACCTTGAGGCCGGCGTTCAGAGCAGCCAGCGCGCGCTTGTTGACGGTCTGGTCCGTCTCTGCAAAGTACTGGCGGCGCTCCGAGTGGCCCACGATGACGTACTCCACGCCCAGATCCAGCAGCATGTCCGCGCTGATCTCGCCGGTGAACGCGCCGGACTTCTCAAAGTGGACGTTCTCCGCGCCCACATGGATGTTGGTGCCCTTGGTCTTCTCCACAGCCGTGACCAGATCGGTGTACGGAGTGCAGATGACGACCTCGCAGCTAGCGTCCTTGACGGCGGGGATCAGCTCATCCACCAGCTTGGCAGCCTCGGTGGCGGTCTTGTTCATCCCAGTTGCCTGCAATGATTGCCTTACGCTTTGCCTTATCCATGGTTCTATCTCCTTATATTTACTTTTTCTTCTTTACCCAAATAAAAAGGCGCGGCGGCGCACGGCCGCCGCACCTCTCATGATGCTGTTACGTTCTCTGCGATCAGGCGTTCTGGATCACAGCGATGCCGGGCAGCTCCTTGCCCTCCAGGTACTCCAGAGAAGCGCCGCCGCCGGTGGAGATGTGGGTCATCTTGTCGCCCAGACCCATCTGCTGGACAGCTGCTGCGCTGTCGCCGCCGCCGATGACGGTGGTAGCGTCGCTCTCAGCCATTGCCTTGGCCACAGCCAGAGTGCCGGCTGCCAGAGTCGGGTTCTCGAAGACGCCCATGGGGCCGTTCCAGACGACGGTCTTGGAAGCCTTGACAGCGTCGGCGAAGAGCTTCATGGTCTCGGGGCCGATGTCGCAGCCTTCCATGTCAGCCGGGATGGCGGTGACAGGGACAACGGTGGCCTCGACGGGTGCGTCGATAGGATCGGGGAAGTCCTTGATGCAGGCTGCATCCACAGGCAGCAGCAGCTTGACGCCCTTGGCCTCGGCCTTGGCCATCATCTCCTTGCAGTAGTCCAGCTTGGAGTCGTCGCACAGGCTCTTGCCGACCTCATAGCCCTGTGCCTTGATGAAGGTGTAGGCCATGCCGCCGCCGATGATCAGGGTGTCCACTTTCTCCAGCAGGTTGGAGATGACGTTCAGCTTATCAGCAACCTTTGCGCCGCCCAAGATCGCGGTAAAGGGGCGCTCGGGATCGTTGACCGCGTTGCCCAAATACTTGATCTCTTTCTCCATCAGGTAGCCGACAGCGGTATCCTTGACATACTCCGTGACACCTGCGGTGGAGCAGTGTGCACGGTGGCAGCTGCCGAACGCGTCGTCCACATACGCATCGGCCAGAGAAGCCAGATCCTGGCTGAACTCGGGCATGTTCTTGGTCTCTTCCTTGCGGAAACGGGTGTTCTGCAGCAGGACAACATCGCCGTTGTTCATGGCAGCCACAGCAGCCTTTGCGTTCTCGCCCACGACGGTGTCGTCGTCAGCAAACACAACGTTCTTGCCCAGCTTTGCGCTCAGAGCCACAGCAACGGGTGCCAGGCTGAACTTTGCCTCGGGGCCATTCTTGGGTTTGCCCAGGTGGCTGCACAGGATGACCTTTGCGCCATCGTTGATCAGCTTCTGGATGGTGGGCAGAGCCGCGTTGATGCGGTTCTCGTTGGTGATGACACCATCTTTCATCGGAACGTTGAAATCGCAGCGGACAAGCACTTTCTTGCCGCAGTAATTCTCATCGTCGATTGTCTTGCAATGTTAGAAAATTCGACCGGATAGCTTTCTATCTTCGCACCGTATTTCTCGACAAGGTGTTGTCCGCATTCCGTGTTTATCAGCAGGCAGGAAACGCCTTCTTTGCTATTGATCGTTCCTCCCTGTTCCACCAGAAGCTGCGGATCATATTTCTGAACGCCCCAATAATCTCCAACGGTAATGTCGCCCACACGCTGTCTTTGTGCGTAAGGGCATCAACAGCGACATCAAACACAGTTCCGCGCATAGCGCGTACCAGCTTGCACTGCGGATACTGTTTCTGGAAATCAGCTTTCGCTGTGGTGGGTTAAGTATAGAGCGCAGCCAGAAGCCATTAATCCCCGAAATCACGCCGGAACGCAACGCACCATGGCATACAGAAACAAGTTGAGGTAAAAAAAGGTCACGCCGCGCAAACCCGCATGAAATCAGGATTTTTTCTGGTTACCCATATTATACGTTCAATGGTCGGAACAGACTTCTGACGGACTCCCTCGTACTCCGTTTTACCAGCATCGTCATATTCCGCACCGCTCACATGATGTCCCGATCTGTTGTAGCATGTCACCTGACAGCCCTGCTGCGCCATCCGTGTGCACAGCTCTTTTACCACGATCTCCACGCCGCCCTCTCTCGACCACCTTTTGTGGCAAAAACAGCAAGCCTCAATTTCTCTTTCATTTTCCCTTTCCTGTCGCTTTCCCCATTTAGGGATCTCATCCACATACCGTGCCAAACTCCGGCCCGGTTTCCTTTATATCACAAAAAGCCCGGACGCATTTACGCCCAGGTTTTTGACTGATTTACGCCGCAATTCATTGACATTTTATTTCCAGAATCATCAATATCAATTTCGTAAATGTATTTATTGACACTAAAAATATTTTACCATTTTTTCCTCTGGGGTACAATACTTTGCAGCTGTATCATTGCCTGCATCATGGCTAAGATTTCCGTACTTTATTCCGTTTTTTGTTGCAACCTATTCATTTTGGAAAGGAACTCGTTCCATTGCTTTTTGCAGCAAAAAGCACCCTTTCTCACGGAAACCCGCAAAAGGAAGGGTGTTGAACTCGTTATCCTGTTGTCGTACCAATCACAGCATGTTCGTATCAGCAAAGCCAATACTAGTTGTCATTCAGCACGGCACCCACTTTTTGAGCGTAGAGCTGTGATTAGCAGTTCTCAGGTGTACGGACCATCTGAGAGGTGTGAGAACCTGATAGGTGTCGTCGTCGATCTTAGCGACCATGGTCTGGGTGGAATCGAACAGAGAGCCGTAACGCATACCGATGACATCGGAGGAAACGATCTGATCCTCGTTGTAGCCGAAGGACTCAGAAGTAGCAGCCTTCATAGCAGCGTTGATGGACTCCTTGGTGACGTCCTTGCCCTTGACGACAGCAACCAGGATGGTGGTAGAGCCGGTGGGGACAGGCACACGCTGAGCAGAGCCGATCAGCTTGCCGTTCAGCTCGGGGATGACCAGGCCGATGGCCTTAGCAGCACCGGTGCTGTTGGGGACGATGTTCTGTGCGCCAGCACGAGCACGGCGCAGATCGCCCTTGCGCTGAGGACCATCCAGGATCATCTGGTCGCCGGTGTAAGCATGAACGGTGGTCATGATGCCGGAGACGATGGGGTAGGTCTTGTTCAGGGTGTCCGCCATGGGAGCCAAGCAGTTGGTGGTGCAGGAAGCAGCGGAGATGACCTGATCCTCAGCGGTCAGGGTCTTCTCGTTGACGGAGTAGACGATGGTCTTCAGATCGTTGCCTGCGGGAGCAGAGATAACGACCTTCTTAGCGCCAGCCTGGATGTGAGCCATGCTCTTCTCCTTGCTGGTGTAGAAGCCGGTGCACTCCAGAACGACATCAACGTTCAGCTCGCCCCAGGGAGCATCCTTTGCGTCCTTGACAGCGTAGATCTTGATCTCCTTGCCGTCAACGATGATGGAGTCCTCGGTAGCCTCGACGGTGTGCTTGCCCTCGCCGATCTTGCCGCAGAAAGAACCCTGAGCAGTATCGTACTTCAGCAGGTGAGCCAGCATCTTGGGGCTGGTCAGGTCGTTGATTGCGACGACCTCGTAACCCTCAGCATCAAACATCTGACGGAAAGCCAGACGACCAATACGACCGAAACCATTGATAGCAACTCTAACAGCCATGTTAATAGTACCTCCTAATTATTTTACCCATAATCGGATAAATCACGGTATCTTTATTTTAGACCAAAACGCAGAAAGTTTCAAGTATCTGCCAAAAAATTAACAAGACATTCACTGCATTTTTTGCTTTTGTACGATTTTAATTCCTTTCATTCCCTGCTTTTCGGCAATTGCGCCAACAGAGTGCCAACATTTTTGTCAGCTTTCCCCGTTCAAGCAGGCTGTAACGCACGCTCCGCCAATGCCGCCCACGCAGCAAAGGCCCAGTCCGGCAAAGATCTCCGGCCAGACAGCCGGTGCGGCCCAGCTCAGGCCGCTCATCAAAACCAGTACATAGGGCAGCTGCCAGCACAGGCAAAGTGCAAATGCGGCAAGCCCGGCTGCGCACAGTGTTTTGCCATTGCCCGGCTGCGGGACATGCAGCGCCCGGGCCAGCGCTGCCAAAAACACCAGTGCCGCAAGCGCCTGCCACACCGCCGCTGTAGGGGTCACGCGGTGCCAGCTGGAGCTGTTCTCCATAAAGCGCAGCAGCACGTTCCAGTAGAACAGCAGACTGCCCGCCACGGCCAGATACAGCCCGCCAAAGGGCTTTTTCCACTCGTTGGGGCTGAGCCAGCAGCGGCCCATGGTGCTGAGCCACGCGGAGCACAGGCATTCCAGAATGCACCGCACAAAGCCGCCCAGACCGGAAGCTGCGCCCAGCGCGATCTGTGCACCCGCTGCGGCCAGAAAACATACTGCACCGACAAAAGCCAGAATACCGGCCAGCGGCCTGCGGCTACGCACCGCTTCCGAGCGGGAAGGCTGTGTACGGCCCACAAGCACTGCAGCCAGCACCACGATACCCAGTGCCAGATAGCGCCACCACACCGAGCCGACCACGCACAGACCGGTGACGGCATCGGTGCCAAAGGCAAGGTCTGCCGCGCGCAGCACGCCCAGCAGAATGCTCAGGATAAAAACGAACAAAACAGAAGGATTCATCAGCGTTCCTCGATCGGCTTATATTTCTGGCGCACGCCCAGATACTTGTAAGCGGGACGAATGATACGGTTGGCGAATACCACCTCTTCCACGCGGTGTGCACACCAGCCCGGCACACGGGCAATGGCAAACAGGGGGGTGTACAGGTCCTCGGAGATGCCCAGCATATTGTAGATCAGGCCGCTGAACAGGTCCACATTGGCACACACCGGCTTAGTGCTGCCCTTTTCCTCGGCAAAGATGCCGGGGGCCAGCCGCTCGATGCTGCACAGCATATTGTACTCTTCCTCAAAGCCCTTCTCGTAGGCCAGGTGGCGGGCACGCTGCTTCAGGATCACCTCACGGGGATCGCTGATGGTGTACACTGCGTGGCCCATGCCGTAGATCAGACCGGAGCCGTCACCGGCCTGCTTGCGCAGGATGCGGCGCAGATACTCGCGCACCTCATCGTCATCGTCCGGGTTTTCCACATGCTTCAGGATGTCCTTCAGCTGACGGTTGACCATCAGGTTGGCACCGCCGTGCTTGGGGCCCTTCAGTGCACCAATGGCCGCCGCGATTGCGGAGTAGGTATCGGTGCCGGAGGAGGACAGCACACGGGTGGTAAAGGTGGAGCAGTTGCCGCCGCCGTGGTCCGCATGCACCAACAGGCACATATCCAGGAGCTTGGCTTCCTCGTGGGTAAACTTCTGGTCCGGGCGGTAGGTGCTCAGGATGTGCTCGGCCGTGCTCTGGCCCGGCTTGGGCAGGTGGAAGAACATGCTCTGCTTATCGTAGTAGCGGCGCTTCATCTGGTAAGCGTTCACCATCATGGTGGGCATGCTGGCGATCAGATTGATGCTCTGGCTCAGGATGTTCTCCAGACTCAGATCCTCGGCGTGCTCATCATAAGAGTAAAGGCCCAGCACGCAGCGCTGCAGCTTATTCATGATATTGGGCGAGGGGGCGTTCATGGTGTCCATGAAGCCTTCCGGCAGGGCGCGGTGCTCGGCCAGGATCTCACAGAAATCGTCCAGCTGCTCCCGGTTGGGCAGACTGCCGAACAGCAGCAGCCAGATCACCTCTTCAAACACAAAGCGGTCATTGCGGTAGGCCTCGTCCACGATCTCGTTGATGTTCACACCGCGGTAGATCAGCTTGCCAGGAGTGGGGATCACATGGCCTTCCTGATCCTTTTTATAGCCCACAACGTCGCAGACGTTGGTCAGGCCGGCCAACACACCGGTGCCATCCGGGTTGCGCAGGCCGCGCTTGACCCCCAGACGTTCGCTCGTCTCCGGATCGATGTAGTTGTTGGCAACATATTCCTCACACAAAGTCCGCATCGTGTTCGGGTCCAGCGTTGCCACCTCCGAATGTGCAAAATTCATAAGGGGAATTCTCCTTTCATCCTGTTTATATACTTTCCCGCCCACCCTCAATGATGGGTATAATTCTATATTATCGCTTTTGACGAGTAAATTCAAGCATTAACTGCACCGTTCAGCGCTCAAAAAGTCGGTTTGGTGCTTTTTTGCGCTTGCACCACAAAAAGGCTTTTTTCCCTGTTTCGCATCTTTTTTCAGGGTATATCCGGTATTCTGATTAAAAAACACCGCTGTCGGAGGGTTTGGGACTATGAAAAAGTTTTTTCTGCCAATCTTTGCGGTCCTGCTGGTGCTGGGCAGCATTCTGCCGCTGGCTGCCTACCGGGTCACACGCGCCGTGCTCAGCGGGGCAGAGCCCGCATCTTCTGCCGTATCTTCGCCTGCAGCATCTGCGCAGCCGCCAAGTGCCGTGCCTTCTGCGGATGCCGAGACCTTTCTGGTGGAGGATCAGGCCACCGGACAGGTGCTGGAGCTTTCCCGTCAGGAATACGTTCTGGGTGCTGTCGCCGCCGAAATGCCGGTGAGCTGGCCGGACGAGGCCCTCAAGGCACAGGCCGTTGCCGCCCACAGCTATGCGCTCTACTGCCGGGACCACACCACCCTGCAAAGCGGCGCTTGGCTCACTGCCGACCCAGCCCGGCGGCAGGGCTGCCTGACCGAGCCTGTGCTGCGCAGCTACTGGGGCACCGCCTACGAGCAGAATTACGCCCGCCTCTCCGCCCTTGTGGACGAGGTCTTGGATGAGATACTTTATTATGAGAACGCTCCTGCCTGCGCCAGCTACTTTGCCATTTCCAATGGGCAGACCGAGGCCAGTGAAAATGTATGGGGTTCCGCCCTGCCCTACCTCATTTCAGTGGACAGCAGCACCGACCGTTCCGCTGACAACTACGAATACACCGTCACCTTTTCTGCAGAACAGTTGCAGCAGGCCCTTGCAAGCCTTGGCATTTCTGCCGACCTCGCCGCGCCGGAGGGCTGGTTCGGCCCGGCAGCGCTGACCAGCGCCGGATACACAAAAACCGTCACGGTCTGCGGGCAGACCGTTTCCGGCACGACCCTGCGCCGGGCGCTGGGCCTGCGCAGCACATGCTTTACGGTACAGTACCAGAGCGGGAATTTCAGCTTTACCACCCGGGGTTACGGCCACGGCGTGGGCCTGAGCCAGTGGGGCACAAAGGCCATGGCGGAGCAGGGCAAAAGCTATGCCGATATTCTGGCACACTACTACCCCGGCACGCAGCTGCAAGTGCAAGAATGAAAAAGCGGCCCGCACCGCAAAGGCACAGACCGCTTTTCTATTCACTCTTTTTCTTATACCCGCACCATATCCGGGGTGATCTCGGCCAGAGAATGCGCGCCGCACATCTGCATGGTGTCAGCCAGCTCACCGGCCAGCTTGTCGATGTAGCACTTGACGCCTTCCTCGCCGCCGCCGTAGACAGCCGTGACGAAGGGGCGGCAGATGAGGACGCCGTCGGCGCCCAGAGCCAGTGCTTTGAAGACATCGACACCGGTGCGGATGCCGCCGTCCACGAGGACCTTGACGCCGGTACCCTTGAGGGCGGCGGCGATCTCAGGCAGGACTTCGGCGGTGGCGGGGCACTGGTCGAGGACGCGGCCGCCGTGGTTGGACACCACGATGGCAGCGGCACCGGCCTCCTTGGCCTTCAGCGCGCCCTTGACGGTCATGACGCCCTTGACGATGAAGGGCCGCTCGGCCAGCTTAACGATCTCGGCCAGCTCGGCCACGCTCTTGCTGCCGGCCGGCGGGGTCATGTTCTTGAGGAAGGGCAGACCGGCTGCGTCCACATCCATGGCCACGGCAAAGCAGCCGCTGGCCTTGGCCTCGGCCATCTTTTCCTTAATGGTATCAATGTTCCAGGGCTTGATGGTGGGCACGCCGCAGCCGTTTGCTGCGCCAATGGCCTTGGTGGCCATCTCCATAACGGTGGGGTTGGTGCCGTCGCCGGTAAAGGCAGCGATGCCGTTCTCTGCACAGGCGCGCACCAACACATCATTATAGGTCATATCGGTATAGGCTTCGGAGTAGTGCAGGTTCACAGCACCCACCGGGCCTGCAAAGAACGGGTACTTGAAGCTCTTGCCAAACAGCTCAATATGGGTGTCCGGCGTGCCGCCCTCGCACAGGGTGTCCATGTTCACACGGATCTCGGCCCACTTATTATAATTGCGGATGGCCGTATCGCCCACGCCCTTGGCACCGGGGCCGGGGATCTGGTTTTTGCAGGCCACGCCGTTGCACACCGGGCAGGCCTTGCAGTATTTGCCGATGCACTCCCGCGCATTGGCCAGCACTTCAGGATAAGTCATAAGAAAGCATCCTCCTTTTTTATTCCACTCTGCGGCCGCAAAGATTTCCCGCCGCAGTACTCTCCTGCTTCATCATAGTCCGGTTCAACCGCTTCGTCAAGGGTTTTTGCTGCATCCCTGAATTTTTTGCCGTTTTTGCCTGCACAGAGATGTCGTTTTGAAAAAACCCATTTTTTCAAAAAATCCTTGACAAAAGCGGTTCTTTCAGGTATTATAGTGTGGCGCTACGGCGTACAACCGAATATGGAAAGATGGCTGAGTTGGTCTAAGGCGCACGACTGGAAATCGTGTAACGTGTCAAAAGCGTTCTGGGGTTCGAATCCCCATCTTTCCGCCAGAAATCCGGAACCTTTGGGTCCCGGATTTTTTGTTTTATCTTCTCATTTTTCATTTTTAAAAAAAAAAAGTGCTTGACAAATGCGCACCTTTCAGGTATTATAGTGTGGCGCTGCGGCGTACAACCGAATATGGAAAGATGGCTGAGTTGGTCTAAGGCGCACGACTGGAAATCGTGTAACGTGTCAAAAGCGTTCTGGGGTTCGAATCCCCATCTTTCCGCCAGAAATCCGAAACCTTACGGTTTCGGATTTTTTGTTTTTTCAGCGCTTTTCTGTTCCGCCTTGATTTTTGTCCGCTGTTCCGCTATGCTGAATAAAACATCTGAGGGAGGATTTTTTATGGCATCTTCCAAACGAAAAAAGCACGGCGCGGGCTATGTGGTCCTGATCGCAGTGCTCATTCTTGTACTGCTTGCAGTCGTGGCCGCTGTAACCGGGTACAGTCTGGTAGCCCGCCGGGTGAAAGCGCTGCAGGCAGGTGCGGCCTTTACCTTTGATTATGAGATCACATCCACAGCCGATTCCCCTGCCCTTTACACCATCCTGCAAAAGACAGGCTCCACCAAGGGCACCGTCAACGGCCTGTATGCGCCGGACGCACTGCAGCTGAGCATCTCGGCCCCGGATGCCGTTATCCCGGCAGGCCCGCTCACCCGGGTGTATATCAGCAGCAGCGAGACCTTATACGATGTCGGGCAGCTGTACAAAAATATCCGCTCTTCCATCACCGACAGCTACCCGCTGGCGAGCCTTCTGCTGCCGGACTGGAGCCTTGGCAGCTATATCTCGCAGGCCCAGCTGGCAAGCCTGCTGGGTGTGGACACCACAGCCACCAGCCTGCAGGACATGACCGAGTTTGAGCTGCCGCAGAAAAAGCTGCAGCGCGTACAGCCGGAAAACGCAAAGGACGGCTACCTTTATTTTCAGCTGGATACCGGTGATGCCCGCGCCAATGCACCGGTACTTGTTATCGGGCTGGGAAAAGAGCAGGTTCTTTGCGGATGCCATCCCGGTGCACATCCTGCTCACCATCCCGGAACACGGGGTCAGCATCCAGCTCACTGGCACCGTGAGTGCCCAGACCGTGGTGCTCACTGCGCCCACATCCCGCATGAAGGACGAAGACATCCAGACGCTGGTGCAGATCCGCGATACCATCCAGAGCGTGCTGCAGTTCGTGCAGACCGCTGCCAACAGCGTACAGAACGCGGGCTGATTTTTCCGCAAACATCAAAAGCCAGAAACGGCAGCAGTCGTTTCTGGCTTTTGTTCTGTCATTTTACCGGTCGAGGATGCGGCCATCGGTGGAGAAGGTGACTACATTCCACGGGATGAACTTGCCGCTGTTCTTCAGAGCAGTGATGGCAGCGTGCTCCAGCCCGCCGCAGCAGGGCACCTCCATGCGCAGCACGGTCACGCTCTTGATATCATTGCTGCGGATGATCTCGGTCAGCTTTTCGCTGTAATCCACAGCATCCAGCTTCGGGCAGCCGATGATGGTCACATGGCCCCTCATGAACTCCTCGTGGATATTGGCGTAGGCATAGGCGGTGCAGTCGGCGGCGATCAGCAGCTTGGCACCGTCAAAGTAGGGCGCGTTCACCGGCACCAGCTTGATCTGGCAAGGCCACTGTGCCAGCTGGGACTGCATGGGCACTGCGGCTGCGGCAGGTGCGGTCTGCTCACGGTGGAACTGTTTCATCATGCTGCCCGGGCAGCCATGGAACGCCGGTGCGGCGGGCTGTGCCTGCTGCTGGGCGGCAGCGGCCTTTTTCTGCTTGTTTTCCAGCACAGCCTGCTCGTCATAAGCGGCGGCTTCGCGCTCGGTAAAGGTGATGGCACCGGTGGGGCATCCGGGCAGGCAGTCGCCCAGGCCGTCGCAGTAGTCGTCCCGCAGCAGCTTGGCCTTGCCGTCCACCATGCCGATGGCGCCCTCGTGGCAGGCGGTGGCGCAGGCGCCGCAGCCGTTGCATTTTTCTTCGTCTATATGAATGATTTTGCGGATCATGGAAAAATCCTCCTTGCTTTGATGTTCTGAGTATACTATAATCAGACCGTGCTTTCGGTTGTTATAACCACAGAAAGAGGATTTTTATGAAAAAGATCGCGTCGCCCCTATTTCAGGATCTTTCAGAAGCCGAGCTGGATACCCTTGCCGCTGCCGGGCACCTGCGCACCCGGCAGTTTGCAAAGCACGAGGTCATCTTCCACGCCGGAAGCTGCGTGCGGGAGATCGGCATCGTGCTGCGTGGTTCCGTGCACATTGAAAATCTGGATCTCTGGGGCACCAAAAGCATCCTGAGCAGCGTAGGTGCCGGGCAGGCCTTTGCCGAGACCTACGCCTTTTGCGGCGAGGCCTTGATGGTGGATGCTGTTGCGGCCGAACATTGCGAAATACTGTTCCTGCACACTGCCGCCCTTACCGATGCGCGGATCGAGCCAGCGCTGAAAGACAAGCTGCTGCGCCGCCTGCTGGCGGTGTCCATGCGCAAGAACCTCAGCCTTTCGCAGCGCATCTTCTGCACAACGCCCAAGACTGTGCGCGGACGACTGCTGACCTATTTTTCCGCACAGGCAGCACGCTGCGGCAGGATGGCGTTCGAGGTGCCCTTCAACCGCCAGCAGATGGCCGACTACCTCAATCTGGACCGCAGCGCCCTCTCCAAAGAGCTGTGCAAAATGCGGGACGAAGGTTTGCTGGAATTTGATAAAAACCGCTTTGTTTTAAAGCAGCTTCCAGAATAACCAAAAGCGCCCGCCGGGCAGGGCTGGACCTCCGGCGGGCGCTTTCATTTTAACAGGTCAACAGAACGAGATCAGACCGTCTCCTTCTTCTTGCGGGGTGCGCACTTGCGCTTGGGCTTCTCCGCAGCGGGCTTTTCCTCTGCAGGTACTTCTGCCTTTGCAGGCTCTGCTTTTTCGGCAGCCTTGGCGGCGGTCTTTTTTGCGGCAGTCTTACGGGCAGGCTTTGCGGGCTTTTCTGCCGGTGCTGCGGTCTCTGCCTTCCCCTCTTCTGCAGCTTCTGCCTTGGCGGCAGCCGCCTTTTGGGTGGTGCGGGGCTTGCGGGCCGCAGTCTTCTTGGCCGGTGCCTTTTCTGCAGCGGGTGCAGCTTCAGCGGCAGCCTCCACAGCAGGCGCCTCGGCCTTCTTGGCGGCACGCTTTGCGCGCTCCTTCACCTCGGCAATGGTCCACAGCTGGTCATCTGCGCCGGACACCTCCTGCCAGATCTGCAGCACAGTGCCAACCGCAGCACCCATGCCCACGGTGTCCACGCACTTGCCGCCTGCCCAAGAAGAACGCAGACGCACGGTTCCCTCCGGGGTGTGCTCTACCTTCCACATCTGGGACGTGCCGCCCACATCCTCCCACAGGTGCAGCCAGGTGCCGTTGGCGGTGCCGGTCATGGTCAGGTCCAGCAGCTTGCCGGATGCGCGGTTGCGGATGCGGTAAACGCCGTCACCCACGCGGATAAAGCTCCACTCCTGCTCAGGCTTATGCTCGTACTTGCCCAGACGGACGGTACCGGCTTCCTTGGTGCCCTCCACGGCCTGAATGACGTTGCCGGTGTGAGCGGCAATGGTATAAAAACGATCGGCTTCGATCACGGTCTGTGCTACGGTTTTCATGGTTTGTTCCTCCTATGGATCGCAGCCGCCCGGCTCTGCCTGCGGCTGCCGCTTGTATTTTGTATGCAGCCTGTACAGATGCACAGGCTCTTTTGTTTTCCTTATGGTAAATGATACAACATATCGTGATTTTCTACAAGCAATTCGACCAGCCTTTAGCAAAACAGACAAAAACAGTCAAGCTTTCCGTCCGTTTTTCTCCCGCTCCATGGGCATTTCAGGCACCATTCTGTACCGGTTCGGCTCTCGACTTTTTGCCGCAGCTGCGTTATACTATGGAACGTGCATCCCGTGCACACATTCAAATTATCCGCCGCTCTGCTGCTGGGCGGCTTTTCTTGACCTATTCCTTATGATAAAAGGAGGTTCTTTCATGTCAGCAGACGAGCTCAACATTCAGCCATACAAAAAAAATGACCGAGTCACCCATTCCAAAGCTGATCCTAGGTCTTGCCGCCCCTACCATTTTAAGTATGCTGATCACCAGCATCTACAACCTGGCCGACACCTTTTTTGTGGGCCAGATCTCCACCAGCGCTTCCGGTGCCGTGGGCGTTGTTTCCAGCCTGATGGCCATCATTCAGGCGCTGGGCTTTATGCTGGGCCACGGCTCCGGCACCATCATCAGCCGCAGCCTTGGCAGCCGGAACACCGATGCCGCCACCCGCTTTGCTTCCACCAGCTTTTTCACGGCTCTGGCCTTTGGCGTGGTGCTGGCCGTGGTGGGCCTTGCCACCCTGCCCCACTTCATGATGCTGCTGGGCAGCACCGACACCATCCTGCCCCACGCCTGCGCCTATGCGCGGCCCATCCTCATTGCCGCCCCGCTGATGATGTCCAGCCTGGTGATGAACAACATCCTGCGCTATGAGGGCAAAGCCAGCTTTGCCATGATCGGTCTGGTCACCGGCGGCGTGCTGAACATCGTGCTGGACCCCATCTTTATGTTCGGCTTGGGCCTTGGCACCGCCGGTGCAGGCATTGCTACGGCTCTCAGCCAAAGCATCAGCTTCTGCATCCTGCTGTCCATGTTCCTGCGGGGCAAAACCGTCAGTCAGTTCCGTATTGCTGCCGTCACCCGTGAAGCGCGGGAGTTCGGCATGATCCTGCTGGGCGGCGCGCCCAGCTTTGGCCGTCAGGGCCTGAACAGCATCGGCGGCATGCTGCTGAACCTTGCCGCCCGCAGCTACGGCGACGCCGCCGTGGCCGGCATGAGCATCGTGTCCCGCATCTTCATGTTCATCATCTCGGTGGCCATCGGCGTTGGGCAGGGCCTGCAGCCGGTGGCATCCTTCAACTACGGTGCCCGCAAATACCGCCGGGTGCGGCAGGCCGCCATCTTCACCATCGAAGCGGCCTTCTGCATGCTGGTGGTGCTGGTGTAGCCTGTGCTGGGTGAACGGCGATGTTCTCATCCGTCTGTTCCGCGATGACCCCGCCGTCACCGCCGTGGCGCTGCCCGCCTTCCACTACCAGTGCCTGGCCATGCTGCTGCATCCCATCATCGTGGTGGCCAACATGACCTTCCAGAGCGTGGGCAAAGCCGGACGCGCCACCTTTCTGGCCTGCTGCCGTCAGGGCGTGTTCTTCATTCCGCTCATCCTCATCCTGCCCCGCACACTGGGCCTTGTGGGCGTGGAGACCTGCCAGCCCATTGCGGATGCGCTCACCTTTATTGTTTCCCTGCCGTTCCTGCTGGCCTTCCTCAAGCAGCTGGACCGGATGGACGATGCTGAAAAAGCCAAAGCACAGTCCTGAAAGTCTGTCATAAAACTGTAATCAACAGCCGCGTTTTCCTGCAATGGAATGCGCGGCTGTTTCGTATTATAATTGAACTGGAAAACCTTTCCGGCTTTCTTTTAAACTTTGTTCCTTTCCATACTGTAAGGAGTGATCTTTATGAAGCGTAACGTTTGCCGCATAGGCAGCGCTGCTGTATGCGCTGCCCTGTGCCTTGCCCTTGGCTGCAGCTGCAGCGTGCTGCCGCCCGCTTCCGGCAAGCCTGCTGCTCCTGCTTCCTCAGTGCCCACCGATGCACACGGGGATCCGCTTTACGACAGCTCCCGGCTGGACGACGGAAAGCTGCGGATGCTTTACGGTTACGACAATTCCGGCAGTGCCTGCACCGTTCTGTGCGGCAGCAAGGTGCTGTACCAGTCCTTCCGCAGCGAGAACGTGAACCTTCTGCAGGACACCGTGACCGGTGAGACCAACTACTGGTTCCGCACCTGGGCCGACCCGGACGCTTATTGCGGACGGCGCAGCGGCCTGTTTGACAAAGACGGCAATGAAGTCATGACCTTTGAGGGGGAGCAGAACGCCTCCATGCAGAACGGTCTGCTGGTGCTGCAGGAAGCCCACGCCGTGAACGGCAGCTACGAAAACGGCTACGACGATTACGGCACCTGTCAGGTGATCGACCTTTCCACCGGCGAACGTCTGCCCGTGCCGGATGGCGCATACCGCTGCATCGTGTGCGGGGACAGGCTGGTGTTCACCTGCTATGCCCGCCCAGCAGACCTTGCCGAGGACGCATGGGACGATGAACCCGCCCTGCACAGCTGGGTCATTATACAGACGAAGGACGGTACACAGACTTACGGCGCAGATGCCACTACTGCCCTGAGCCTTTCCTATGCACCGGACGTTCTGAACGACTGGGTAGAGTTGGACACCTGCCACGCCAGCGGCGAACCAACGGACGAAACGCTCTATAACCCCGCCACCGGCGAAGTCTTCACCGGCTTCCGACAGGTATGCGGCAGCGGCACCGCCTGCTTCGAGACCAGCGATGGCCGCTACGAGCTGCGGGATCTCGCCACCGTGGACCGCACCCTCATTGGCACCTTCGACGACCAGCCCAGCAGCTATTTCCCGGGCTATGTGGTCACATGGCGCACGAGCGGCGGCTTCGGCTATGATCTGCACGACCTTGTTACCGGTGAGGTGACACCGCTGTACGCTTCCAGCGTCATGAGCGACACCATCGCCCTTTACTATGAGGACGGGCGGTTGAAGGTGTTCAACACCGAAACCGGCGATTTGATCACTGATACCACCGTGGAGCCAGTGAAGGGCCAGCAAAGCGTGATGATGGATAACAAGGGTGACGGCTACGTCTGGCTGGAGCTGCGGGATAACGATAACTTTGAGACCACCGCCACCCGCGTGTACGGCCCCGAGGGCCTTGTCTCCGACCTGACCCATCTGCAGGACAAGTATTATGCCCTAAACTATCTCATCACCACACCGGAGGGCAGGCCGCTGTACTGTGGCAACGCCAATGCGCCCAGCAGCAACGGCTCAATGTGTGACGTGCTGGATGAAAACGGCAACATTGTGTTCTATGGCCTTGGCAGCTGCTACAGCTACTACGACAACACTGAACCAGCTGCCAGAACACGTGTTCGTTGCAAAACGCGGCTTTTACTACGGCTGGATGGATACGAACGGCAAATGGCTTTACTGCCAAAGCATCTTCTCTTCCATCAACGCCGACGATGAAATGGGCTACTGACCCAATAGGAGGAACGCCTTATGAAAAAATGCTAAAATTTCCCGCCGCAGCTTTCTGCTGGGTCTTGCCGCCTGCTCTGCCGCAGGCATTCTCACTGCCTGCAGGGGGATGACACCCCCGCCAGCAGCGCTTCCACCTCGCCGGAAGCACCCGCTTCTTCCGTGAGCGAGCTTGAACCCATCGGGCTGTTTACCGTGGAAGATTTTCCCAAGCTGGATGGCAGCACTGCCTGCATCCCGCTGATGGCCCAGATGATGGCCGATACCACCGGCATCGATCTGGAAGTAGCCCAGAGCGGCATTTCGGTCAGCACCACGGCCTATGCGTGGGAAAACTTCGGCCTGTACCCGGATGAGGAGTACACTGCCAGGATGCTGGTGGTCTACGAAGCGCCGGACTACGTAAAGGAAGAGCTGAAAGAAGCAAACGCCCAGCTGGAACAGAAACCCATTGGCCGGGACGCACTGGTGTTCATCGTGAACGAGAACAATCCGGTCAAGAGCCTGACCCGGCAGCAGCTGAAGGATATCTATGCCGGTAAGATCACCAACTGGAAGGAAGTGGGCGGCGAGGATCTTGCCATCGTGCCCTTCCAGCGGGGCGAAGACTCCGGCAGCCAGACCCTGTTCCGCAAGCTGCTCATTCAGGGCGGCGAACTGATGGACCCGCCCACCGAGCTGGCCTCCCACCGCCATGGGCGAACTGGTGGACAGCCTTGCCGCCTACAACAACTCCGCCAACGCCATCGGCTTTTCGGTGTACTACTACATCGACCAGATGTACTCCCAGCCCGGCCTGCGTCTGCTGGCCGTGGACGGCGTGACCCCTTCCAACGACACCATCGCCAGCGAAAGCTACCCGCTGTGCAACGAGTTCTATGCCGTTCTCCATGCGGACGCTGCCGCCGACAGCCCGGAACGCCAGCTTTACGACTGGCTGGATACCGCCGCCGGACAGGACTGCATCAAAAAATCCGGCTATGTAGCGGTGGCACCCGCCACTGCAGCGAACAGTGCCGTCTGATCTTCTAGCAATTGACAGCTTTCTGCATTTCTGTTACAATATTACACATGAATGTTGAAACTTTTTTGCAAAGGAAGGCTCAATATGGACAATTCCTCCTCCCATGTGGAAAGCCACTGGCGCACCCAGCTGCGCAACCGCATCATTCAGGCGTCCAGCCTGCTGGAGATCCTGCTCTCCGGGCTGGTGCTCATTGGTCTGCTGTTCAGCGCCGTGCCGCTCATCCGGTGGATGCCCGGCCTGCTGATCGACGGCAACGAAGTGGAGATCCGCATTTTTCTGGAGCGCAGCCTGGACATCGTGATCGGTATCGAGTTCATCAAGATGCTAGCCAAGCACAGCCCCGGCAGCAGTCTGGAAGTACTGCTCTACGCCATTGCCCGTCATCTGGTGGTGGGCCATGACTCGGCGCTAGAAAACCTGCTCAGCGTAGGTGCCATCGCCCTGATCTTTATCGTGCGCAAGTTCTTCTTTGTGCCGGCCTTTGGTGCCCATCTGCCGGACGGCCATCCGGCACCGGATCTTTCACCTCGCCAGAGCGGCATCCCCGCCGATGCGTTTCTCTCCCGCCTGAAGGAGCGCGCCAAGGCCGAGGTGGCCGAGGCCATTCCTTCCGAAGAGGAGACTTTTGACGAGTGACGATTTTGAGCAGGCCGCCCCGGAATCCACCTGAACCCAAAATCATAAACAAAAATGCCCCGCAGCACTGCCGGAAAACCAGCAGGCTGCGGGGCATTTTATAATGCTTTTATTTTTTATTGTGCTTTCCGAAGCGGTACTCTTTGCCCTCACGGATGCGCTGGATATTGGCGCGGTGCATATAGATTACCATGCCGGACATAAAGCCGGAGCCAATGGCGCACACCAGCATATCACCGGCGGCAAGCCCTGCAGGGAACCGTAAATGAGGGTCAGTACCGGATAGGCCGCAGCCATCGCCACGCTGCCCAGCGACACCATACCGGTGGGCATCAGGCACACGAGAAAGATCAGGAACAGGAACGGCAGAGACCGGCTGGATGGCCAGAATGGCACCAGCTGCCACCAGCACGCCCTTGCCGCCTTGAAGCCGAAGTACAGCGGGTCAGATGGCCCAGCACTGCAAAGATAGCGGCCAGATAGACACCCAGATACGGCGACATACCGGCATCGGCGGGCAGGCATGTGGAACAGCCACCGGCCAATGCACACGGCCAGCGCGCCCTTGAGCACATCGCCGACGCGGTCATGGCCGCTGCCTTTCTTGCCAAAGGTGCGCAGCATGTTGGTCATGCCGGCGGCACCGCTGCCATGGTTGCGCACGTCGTCATGATAGAGGTATTTGCTGACGAGGATGCCGGTATCCCACTGCCCAGCAGGTAAGCCTGTAGGATGGTGGCTGCGGCGATCAGGATCGCTTTCATCATAGAAACGGATGCCTCCTTTGCGGGCGCTTACACGTCCTTGGCGCCCACCTCGCCGGAGCCGCGCTCGCGCACGACAAGGCGGATGGGGGTGTGCTCCAGGCCAAAGTTCTCGCGGATCTGGTTGATCAGATACCGCTGATAGCTGAAGTGGAACAGCTGTTTCGAATTCACAAAGGCCACGAACGTGGGCGGGCGGGTGGAAGCCTGAGTCAGGTAGAAGATCTTCAGGCGGCGGCCCTTGTCGCTGGGCGGCTGCATGCGGGCTGTCGCACGGGCCAGCATCTCGTTGAGGACGCCGGTGGGCACGCGGGCACCGTTCTGGTTGTCCACATCGCGGATCAGCTGCATGAGCTTGTTCACGTTGTAGCCAGTCTGGGCCGAGATGAAGATGATAGGGGCGTAGCCCATAAAGCTGAAGCACTCGGCATAGCCGCGGCGCTGCAGCTCCATGGTGTTGGTCTCCTTGCCCTCCACGGCGTCCCACTTATTAACCACGATGATGCAGGCCTTGCCCTGGTCATGGGCATAGCCTGCCACCTTGCTGTCCTGCTCGGTGAAGCCGACGGTGGCATCCACAAGGATCAGGGCCACACGGCTCCGCTCCACAGCGGCCAGAGCGCGGACTACCATGTACCGCTCCAGACCGTCGGTGATGTTGCTGCGCTTGCGCAGACCGGCGGTGTCGGTAAAGATGAACTTGCCGTAGGCATTGTCCACCGGGGTGTCAATGGCATCGCGGGTGGTGCCCGCCTCGTTTGCCACGATCATGCGGTTCTCGCCCAGAATGCGGTTGGTCAGGCTGGACTTGCCCACATTCGGGCGGCCGATGATGGCAACCGGGATGCGGTCCTCTTCCACCACGGTCTCGCTGAAGTCCAGATGGGCGCACACAGCGTCCAGCAGGTCGCCGGTGCCGTGACCGTGCACGGACGAAATGGGCATCACCTCGTCAAAGCCCAGGTTGTAGAACTCATACAGCTCCATGGGGGCCTCGCCCACCTTGTCGCACTTGTTGACCGCCAGAATGATCGGCTTGTGGCTGCGGCGCAGCATGTGGGCCACATCCTCGTCGGCAGCGGTCAGGCCGTCGCGCACATCCACTACCATGATGATGCAGTCGGCAGTGTCAATGGCGATCTGGGCCTGCTCGCGCATGTGGGCCAGGATGCCCTCGGTGGCCTTGGGCTCAATGCCGCCCGTGTCCACCAGCATGAACTCGTGGCCGTTCCACTCGCAGTTGGCAAAAATGCGGTCACGGGTAATGCCCGGCGTGTCCTCCACAATGGCAAGGCGCTGACCGCACAGCTTGTTGAACAGGGTGGATTTGCCCACGTTAGGGCGGCCCACCACTGCTACGATCGGTTTGCTCATGGGGTTCCTCCTTTCTTACAACCCTCTCAGGCACGGCTTACGCCGCGCCAGCTCCCCCGAAAGGGGGAGCTTTTTATCACTTCTGCCGAAAGATGCATAAAACCTCGCCCTTCGGGAGAGGTGGCATCGCGCAGCGATGACGGAGAGGGTTTTCTTTTATGCTTTTCTTCTCCTTGCAATGTGCAGGCCGCTGCGCAGCAGGGCGCGGGCTTCGTCGCCGCCAGAGGTCGGCAGCACCTCCACCTTCACGCCAAGGCGCTGGGCCAGCTGCTCGGTGGTGATGTCGTCCAGAAAGGTGTCTTTCTCTTCCCGCAGCATCACGGCGGGCACGCCCAGCGTCCCGCTGGTCAGCTTGCCCTCACACTGGGCGATGATGTCCGTGGCCGTGACAAGACCTGCCACGCCCACGTTGCCGCCGAAGAAGTTGTTCTGGATGGGGTGCACGGTGACCTCGATCATGGGGTACTGGCGGTGCAGCTCGTCCATCATCTGGTGGATGAGCGGCGAAGCCATTTCGCCCGTGACCACGTCCATCTTTTTGGTGCCGTAGATGCGGTGGGGCTTTTCCAGCTCTGCCAGAAATTCCGAGGCATACAGGCGCATCATGCCCACGCCGTTTTCCAGCTGGTCGAAGTCCTCGTAGAACTCTTCCGGCGGGATGGGCCTGCCTGCCTTGAGGTACCATTCATCACTGGGATAAATGATGCGCTTGCCGTGGCGGCGCTTGCACTCATCGCCAAACTCTTCCATGATGTCGATGACGGCGGCGCTGGTCTCGGCGTCGTAGGGCGTCTGCTTGAAGAGGTTCTGCCGGTAATCCGTCACGCCGCAGGGCACCGCTGCCACGCTCTGCACCATCGGGGTCAGCTCCAGCAGGTCGGCGAGGGTGCGGCGCAGCTCGTCGCCGTCGTTGATGCCCCGGCAGAGCACCAGCTGGCAGTTGACGGCAATGCCGCCCTCCACCAGCCGGGGCAGGTACTTGAGCACCTCTCCGCCCCGCTTATTGGCCAGCATCCGCACCCGGAGCTGGGGGTTGGTGGTGTGCACCGAGATGTTGATGGGCGAGATGTGCATCTTGATGATGCGGTCGATCTCGTGGTCCTGCATGTTGGTCATGGTGATGTAGTTGCCAAACAGGAACGACAGGCGCTCATCATCGTCCTTGAAATAAAGGCTCTCCCGCATACCGGGAGGCAGCTGGTCGATGAAGCAGAACATGCAGTGGTTGGAGCAGGAGTGCTTCTGATCGCCCAGATAGGTGGAAGTCGCAGCCAAAGGGGCCGCGCTCGGCGCGCTGGACGTTCCATTCCCGGATGCCGTCCGCCACCCTTGCTTTCAGGTGAAAGCTGTAGCTGTCGGTATAGAAATCGTAATCCAGCGTGTCGTTCAGCTCGTTTCTCGTCCACGCTCAAAAGCTCGTCGCCCGGGCCAAGGCCCAGTGCTTCGCTTCGCTGCCCGCTTCCCCGTGCGATCTTGATTGCCACCGCATCCACCTCCTTTCAGACAGAACAAGAAGGGGAAGGCATGCGCCCTCCCCTTCTGTACATAACACCATTGTGCCACCAATTCTGCGCAAATTAGCCCTTCTTGATGACTTCCTCGCCCTTGTAGTAACCGCAGTTGCCACATGCCTGGTGGGGGAGCTTCAGAGAGCCGCAGTTGCTGCACTTGACCAGTGCGGGGGCCTCCAGCTTCCAAACATTGCTGCGACGCTTGTCGCGGCGGGCCTTGGAAAGATGTCTCTTAGGTACTGCCATATTTTTGCACCTCCTTGATGGGTTTGTCAGTTCAGCAGTGATTTGAGTATCGCTAGCCTTGCGTCTACGGGTTCGGCCTCAGCTCTGCCGGATGGCAGGTACATTCGGCCATCTTTCTTGCCGCACACGGGGACACAAGCCCGGCGCAGTCAGCGCTGCAAAGCAGCACCGTGGGGATCTGGAACATAAACTCCTGACAGAGCCATTCGTCTACATCCAGATGTCCTTTTTCGTCGAGGGGCAGGTCGAAATCTGGGTCATCCAGATCGCGCTCCCTGACCGTCCACTCCGTATCGACCGTCTCTCCCGAATGACCGGGTCCAGACAGCGGGCGCACTCTCCGTGCACCGATGCGTTTGCCCGCAGTGTCATCCGGATCTCGTCGCCGTCCGTCTCCGCGTCAAAAACAGCGTGACCGGCTGAGGGATCCTTGCCCCGGCATAATCCTTAGCAGACAAATCACACTGAAACTCTGCATGATAGGGTTGCCTGCCGGCTGCGATAAACTTTCTCAGGTCAAATTGCATAGTACACCTCATAAAAGGCTGCTTTGTTAGTATAGCGCCAACGCAGCCCTTTGTCAACACCAAAACAGGCAGAAAACCGAAAAAATTTCAAATTCTCCGGTTTCCTGCCTGTCAAAGATGCTTCAGAATCCCGAATTTCAGGAATTACAGGTACTTCTTCACATCGTGGGGCAGAGCAGCCTCGTCAGCGCTGACGGTAACCGTCACCTTCACGCTGTCGCCTGCAATGGCTGCCATCTCGTCCAGCACAACGCCCAGACGGTTGATGTCATGATCCAGCACCTTCAGGATGCCGTCAATGTACAGGTCGGTGATGTCATAATTGCTTGCCAGCAGGCCGGCCACGAAGCCGTACAGCATCTCGCCGCCGGCGATCTTGTACTCGTCCAGGTCGATCAGACGAGCAGCGGGAGCGATGTCGTAGGTCAGCTTCATGCCTTTTTCCACGACAACCACGTTGCCCTTGGAGGTCTTGACCGCATCATTGATCAGGTCGATCATAGCCTTGGTCTTGCCGGAGCCTTTGGTACCAACAATCAGTTTAATCATAGTTCAGTCCTCCTGTATTTTCCACGCCTTGCGGCGGGAGATCATTTTTTAGTCCTTTGCCCTTACTTGAGCTTTGCTTCCAGCTCAGCGGTCAGGACCTCGTAGCCCGGCTTGCCCAGCAGTGCAAACATGTTCTTCTTGTAGCTTTCCACGCCCGGCTGGTTGAACGGATTGACACTGAGCAGATAGCCGCTGCAGGCACATGCACGCCAGAAGAAGTAGATCATGTAGCCCACATTGTAAGCGGAGAGGTCATCCACCTCGATGACCACTTCGGGCACGCCGCCGTCGGTGTGGGCGAGGATGGTACCCTCCATGGCCTTGCGGTTGACAATGCTCATGTTCTGGTTTGCCAGGAAGTTCAGGCCGTCGAAGTTGCCTCAGCTCGTCGATGAACAGGTCCTGTGCGGGCTTCTTCACGTCCACGATGGTCTCGAACATGGTGCGGGAGCCTTCCTGAATGAACTGCCCATGGAGTGCAGATCGGTGGAGAAGATGCAGCTTGCGGGGAACAGGCCCTTGTTGTCCTTGCCCTCGCTCTCGCCGAACAGCTGCTTATACCACTCGTTCATCAGGGCGAAGTTGGGCTCGTAGCACTCCGAGAATCTCCACGCTCTTGCCCTTGCGGTACAGGATGTTGCGGATGGCCGCATACTTGTAAGCGTCGTTGTCCTTGCTCAGAACGGAGAAGCGCTCCATGGAATCGGCAGCGCCCTTCATCAGGTCGTCGATGCTGATACCGGCAGCAGCAATGGGCAGCAGGCCCACAGCGCTCAGGACGGAGTAGCGGCCGCCGACATCATCGGGGACCACGAAGGTGGGCCAGCCCTGTGCGTCGGCCAGCTGCTTCAGAGTGCCCTTGGCACGGTCGGTGGTGGCGTAGATGCGCTTATTGGCCTCTTCCACGCCCATCTCCTCTTCCAGCAGCTTGCGCAGCACGCGGAATGCCAGGAGGTCTCGGTGGTGGTGCCGGACTTGGAGATGACATTGATGGAGAAGCGCTTGCCCTTGCACAGCGCGATGATGTCATTCAGGTAGGTGGGGCTGATGCTGTTGCCACAGAAGTAGATCTTCAGGCCGTTGTCCAGCTCGTTGTGGTACATCCCCTTCACGGCCTCGATGACGGCGCGTGCGCCCAGATAGCTGCCGCCGATGCCGGCGACCACCAGAACGTCAGAATCCTCACGGATCTTGGCGGCAGCTGCCTTGATGCGGGCGAACTCTTCCTTATCATAATCACGGGGCAGATACATCCAGCCCAGGAAATCGTTGCCCGGGCCGGTCTTTGCCTCCAGCTGGTTGTGAGCTGCTTCCACCTGGGGATAGATCGCTGCATATTCCTCTTCGCTGATAAAGCCGGAGAGGTGCTTCGTGTTCAGTGCAACACTCATTGTATTCGAACCTCCAAACGATTTGCCGGGCACTTTGCCCTGCGAGAAAATATCTTGGTATAAGTGTACCGTTCCCTCCGGGCAAAGTCAAGGTCAAAATCCTTGGATTTCATACAATTTTAATAGTGTTTTTTTGTTTCTTCATCCAGAATTGTTCACACAGACAGTTCCACGCAGCTTACCGCAGCGCGCTTTTGTACGCTGAAGCGTGCATTCAGCTTTCGCAGCCGGTCAAAGCGTCCCACAACAGGCCGAATGCGGTGCCAAAGTCCATTTTTTCAGCATCGGCAGCGGCGCGCACCTCGTACTCGCCCAGTTGGGTCTCCCTGCTCAGGATGCGCACCGTGCCAACGGTCTGGCCCAGCTGCACCGGTGCTTCCAGCTCCTGCGGCAGATCCAGCTGCGCGGTGAGAGCGGCGGCGCTTTCCTTGGGCATCAGCAGCGTTTCGGGCAGAGCGGTGTAGTCCAGCGGCACGCTTTCCTCTGCGCTGCCCTTTACTTTTATAAGAAGAGGCCGGTCCTCCATGGCGGGCAGCGGCACGGCGGCGTAGGCCGCAAAGCCGTAGTCCAGCAGGGTGGTGGCCGCTGTGAACCGCTCCGAGCTGGAGAGCGACCCCAGCACCACGGCGATCAGGTCCAGCCCGTCGCGGGTGGCGCTGGCGCTGATGCACACGCCCGCGCCGCTGGTGGTGCCGGTTTTCAGGCCGGTGATGCCGTTGTAGCGCTTGAGCAGCTTGTTGGTGTTCACCAGCTGGGTGGCACCGCCGCGCAGGGTATCGGTCCAGATGCCGGTATAGTGCAGCACCTCCGGGCAGGTGTTCAGGATCTGGCAGCTCATCACGGCCACGTCCCGGGCGGTGGAAAGGTGCCCTTCGGTATCCAGCCCGCAGGCATTGTGGAAGGTGGTGTTCACCATGCCCAGTTCTGCGGCGCGGGCGTTCATCATCTGCACAAATCCCGGCTCGCTGCCGCCCACCAGCTCGGCCACAGCCACGGCCGCGTCGTTGGCGGAGGAGACGCAGATGGCCTTTATCATCTCGTCCAGCGTAAAATGCTCCCCCGGCTCCAGCCAGATCTGACTGCCGCCCATGTGGTAGGCGTGTTCACTTACCGGCACCAGCGTGTCCATGGCAATGCGGCCGTCGTGCACGGCTTCAAAGGTGAGCAGCAGGGTCATTACCTTGGTAATGGATGCAATGGGCATCTGCTGGTCGGCGTTCTTTTCATATAAGATAGTGCCCGTCTGCTGATCGATCAGGCAGGCGGCGCGGCAGGGCAGCTCCAAGGCAGGCTGTGCCGCCGCGGGCTGCACCGGCTGGGTCTGGTCTGCAGCCGCCTGCACCGCCGGGTTTTGCTGCCGCAGCCCATTGCCTTGCGCCGTGCCAAAGGCCAGCGCAAACAGCCAGAAGCACACCACCCCTGCACACAAAAGCGCCAAGTTTTTCCGCTCCATTTCGGTCCCTCCCTGCGCAATGTCTCTTGCTGAGAGAGTATGCAGGGGCCTTTTTGTTTAGAATATCCTGCGCCCGCACCGCAGCCTGCATTTTTTATTTTGTCTTTTTCTACAAAAGGGCTTGACTTTTGCCCACCTTATAGTGTAAATTGGAGATGGCCCAAAAAGGCTGTATTGCTTCATTTGTGGAATTATTTTTTAGGAGGATACTATTATGATTCTGTCTCGTCGTTCTTTCCTGAAGCTCGCTGGTCTGACTACCGTTGCTGCTGCAGGCGCTTCCATGTTCACCGGCTGTGGTGCTTTTTCCACCACTCCTATCAAGGTAGTCGCCGCTAAGGATTCTACCAAGGAGTTCCAGGCTGCTGTTGCAGAGCTGAACAAAAAGAAGCTGGTCGTATGGCCTGCTGATGCAAACGGCGCTTATCTGAACAGCTTCCTGATGACCAATCTGGCCGCTAATGGTCTCTCCGGCTTCGCTGTGGAAAAGGCCGAGTATAAGACCGCTAAGGACGCAGAGACTGGTAAAGAGTACAAGTATCTGGAAGTCACCGTTAAGTCCACTAAATAATTTTTCTAAAGTTCTCTTTGAGAGACGGGCGTTTGCCCGTCTCTTTTTGTTTTGCCCGCTTTCCAGCAAAAAAGTGCCTGCTGCTGTGCATCCGGTCTTGCGCCGCACCGCCGCTGTGATATATAATAAAGAGCAATGCAAACACCACCCCGTTTTTTGTCGAAAGGATACCCCCTCATGCGAGTTTGTTTTTATACCCTTGGCTGCAAGGTCAACCTGAATGAGACCGGCGCGCTGGAACAGATGTTCCGCGCCAACGGCTTTACCATTGCGCAGGAGAACGAGCCTGCGGATGTTTTTGTGGTGAACAGCTGCACCGTGACCAACTTTGGCGACCAGAAAAGCCGCAAGTGGCTGCGCCGCAAAAAGCGCGAGAACCCCGGCGCGGTCACGGTGCTTACCGGCTGCTACCCGCAGGCTTTCCCGGAGGAAGCCGCCCAGTTACCGAGGCCGACCTTGTCTGCGGCAACGGCGACCGCAAGGCCATTCTGGACAATGTGCTCAAGCTGCTGGACGGCCATGAGCGCATCGTCGCCATTGCCCCCCACCCGAAGGGCGAGCAGTTCGAGGAGCTGCCGGTGGAGCGGTTTGAGACCCACACCCGCGCTTTCATCAAGGTAGAGGACGGCTGCAACCGTCAGTGCGCCTACTGCGTCATCCCCCGGGCCCGCGGCCCGGTGCGCAGCCGCGAGGAAAGCATCCTTCGCCGAGCTGCGCCAGCTGGCGGCTTCCGGCTACCGGGAGGTGGTGCTCAGTGCCATTTCCCTGCCCAGCTACGGGCTGGATACCGGCACCAATCTTGTGGAGCTTGTGGAGAAATGTGCTCAAGTGGAAGGCATCGAGCGCATCCGTCTGGGCAGTCTGGACCCGGATATGCTCACGCCGGAGTTCATCACCCGCCTTGCCGCCGTGGAAAAGCTCTGCCCGCAGTTCCACCTGAGCCTGCAGAGCGGCTGCACTGCCACCCTGCGCCGGATGCGCCGCGTTTACACTGCCGAGCAGTATGCACAGGTGGTGGACCAGCTGCGCGCCGCCTACGGGGAGCGCCCGGTCAGCTTTACCACCGACTGCATCTGCGGCTTCCCCGGCGAGACGCCCGCGGATTTTGCCGAGAGCTGCGATTTCCTGAAGAAGATCGGCTTTCTCAAGGTGCATGTGTTCCCCTACTCCCGCCGCAGCGGCACCCCGGCCTACGACTTCCCGGATCAGGTGCACGAGCGGGAAAAGCAGGCGCGCAGCCGCGTGATGAACGGCATTGCCGAGGAGGTACGCCGCGAAGTGCTGGCCGCCTACGAGGGCACCGAGGACGATGTGCTGCTGGAGACCCCGCTTTCCGGCACGCTGTTCACCGGCTACACCCGGCTGTACATTCCGGTGGTGGTGTCCGCCCCCGGCCACGAAAGCGGTCAGATCGTGCACGTAACGCTTGGCGAGTACGACGGCGAGCGTGTGCGTGCAGCACTTTGCTGAGTTTACGCGCTTAAAACTGTTGATTCTGTACACGAGGACGAATACAACAAATTTTTAACAAATTTTGCGTTTTATCCCTTTTCATCCGGCACGCTTTATGCTAAAATGAAAGTGGAGCATCCCGGGCACAGCGCTGTTTGCAGCAGTGCGTTACCAATGTGCCCTGTAACGCGCCCGCCCTGCGCGGCAGAACGCTGTCGGCAGCCGGGTGCAGCCCGTTTGTTTTTAGCAAAGCAAGGAGAGATTGGAATGAGTTTCAGAGGAATCAATACCACGGTCATCCAGATCCGCCGCCAGGTGTTTACCGAGGTGGCACGCATGGCCTACGCCAACGTCAAGGGCGAGCAGGCCAACCACCTGATGCGCAAGATCCCCTACACCATCATCCCCGGCGAGGAAGGCAAGCTGCGCAAGGACATCTTCCTGGAGCGCGCCATCGTCGAGGAGCGCGTCCGTCTGGCCATGGGCCTGCCCACCCGCCGCATGGACGAGCACAACAGCGTCGTCTCCGGTCTGGAGGACGCTTCCATTGCCGATAAGTATTATGATCCCCCGCTGGTAAACGTGATCAAGTTCGCCTGCAACCGCTGCCCCGAGAAGCTGGTCAAGGTCTCCGACCTGTGCCAGGGTTGCCTCGCTCACCCCTGTATGGAAGTCTGCCCCAAGAAGGCCATCACCTGGGAGAGCGGCCGTTCCACCATCGACCAGGAAAAGTGCATCAAGTGCGGCCGCTGCGTCGGCGTCTGCCCCTACAACGCCATCGTCAAGACCGAGCGTCCTTGCGCCGCTGCCTGCGGCATGGGTGCCATCCACTCCGATGAGCTGGGCCGTGCCGAGATCGACTACAGCAAGTGCGTTTCCTGCGGCCAGTGTCTGGTCAACTGCCCCTTCGGTGCCATCGCCGACAAGGGCCAGATCTATCAGCTCATCCAGGGCTTCAACCGCGGCGACCGCATCTACGCCCTCGTCGCTCCCGCTTTCGTCAACCAGTTCCCGGGCCTGGCCTCCACCGGCAAGCTCAAGGCTGCGCTGAAGGCTCTCGGCTTCCGCGACGTGGTCGAAGTGGCCATCGGTGCTGACCTGTGCACGGTGGACGAAGCACACGACTTCCTGGAGGAGGTGCCCGGCAAGCTCAACTTCATGGCTACCTCCTGCTGCCCGGCATGGAGCATGATGGCAAAGACCGCTTTCCCGGATCTGGCAAAGAACATCTCCATGACCATGACCCCCATGGTCTTTACCGCCCGCATGATGAAGCAGGCCGACCCCGAAGCCCGTATGTGCTTCATCGGACCCTGCGCCGCCAAGAAGCTGGAAGCTTCCCGCCGCACCGTCCGCTCCGATGTGGACTTCGTGCTCACCTTTGAAGAGCTGGCCGGTATCATCGAGGCCAAGGATGTGGACACCAGCCTGCTGGAAGTGGACGAGGCCGAAGCTCTGCACGCTGCATCCGCAGCAGGCCGCGGCTTCGCACAGTCCGGCGGCGTTGCCAAGGCTGTCGCCGATAAGATCAAGGAGTGGAAGCCCGATATGGACGTCAAGATCGCGTCCGCACAGGGCCTTGCCGAATGCAAGAAGCTGCTCATGCTGGCCAAGGCCGGCAAGTACAACGGCTACCTGCTGGAAGGCATGGGCTGCCCCGGCGGCTGCATCGGCGGCGCAGGCACCATTGCCGACCCCGCCCGCACTGCCATCGCACTGAACAAGTACGTCAAGGAAGCTCCCTTCGCCGACCCGGAGCAGAGCCCCTTTATGAGCGAGATCCACGTGCTGAAGGACGACCCCGACTTTGAACTTTAAGCGCTGATTTTTCAAGAACCGCTTCTCCTGCCGGAGGAGCGGTTCTTCGTCATCTTCGCCTACCATATTTTATCAATGTGCAACATTTCTGTGAAAGCTTCACGAAGCGGATTGACAATTTTGCACAGCCATGCTATTTTAGCATTGACAAACCGGTATTACCGCAATTGTTCAACGCCGCCTCTGTGGCAGGAAAGGCAGATCATTCATGACGAACACTTATAAGCGCGTAAGCGCCGCCCTGCTCTCAGTGCTGCTGCTGTGCATGTTCACCTTTGGTGCAAGCGCTGCTTCCAGCCTGAACGTAGGCATTAAATTCTGGAAAGAAAAATCCGATAAGGAATCCATGGCCAACACCGGCATCGATGCCAGCCGTGATGTCACCCTCACCCGCCAGTCCAACGGCACCTACACCCTGACCCTGCCCATCCAGCAGGTGTCCAAGATGGGCGTCACCGGCTACCTGACCGGCCTGACCATCGGCGATGTGACCTACAACGGCACCGTGACCGGCGATGTGACCAAGGACACCGGCGTGCTCACCATCAAGAACCTGCCCGCCTCGGTGCTGACCGGCAGCGATGTGAACAAGGCCCTCACCGTGACCTGCAACATTCAGATGGATCTGAGCGTGCTGGGCGAGATCAACACCTCTGCCCGGATGTGCATCTGGAATAAGTAAGCTTTTTCAAGCAAAGAACGGCGTTCCCCACCGGAACGCCGTTCTTTGCTTTTATCACTCCATGTGCTTTTCCACAAAGTCGCCAACCATTTTGTCCAGCTGCAGCACAGCGTTCTCGGCACCCTTCATCACCTTGCGGGTGGTGCGGCGCAGCTGGCGCTGGTTCTGGGTGGCGGCCATCACGCCCACGGCACCCAGTGCCGCCCCCGCGGCCATGCCAAGCAGCATCCCGGAAGAACTGGTGGATTCATGTTTCATAGTAAAACTCCTTTCGGTGAAAAAGATCCGGTCTCCGGCGTTATTATTTCCTGTAAACTATCTGGTATCCGCTTTTTTTATGCAGAAATTTGTGGTATACTGTTCTACGATGTTTTAATGGGCGGGTGTGCCCGGCTAAAAAGTGCACTGCTCATTCCGCATACTGGTAAGGAGGTTCCTTATTTGATACACCCTGTTGAACCCAAAAAAGTCCTTTGCATCCACGATCTTTCCGGCATGGGCCGCTGCAGCCTTGCAGTGATCCTGCCGGTGCTGTCGGTCATGGGGCTGCAGCCTGTAGCCCTGCCCACGGTGGTGCTTTCCACCCATACCGGCGGGCTGGGCACCCCGGCCCGTCTGGACGGCTGTGCCTACGGCGAGGCCGCTCTGGAGCATTATCATGCACTTGGCCTGGATTTTGACTGCATTTATACCGGCTACCTGGGCGGTGAGGATCAGGTGGCACTGGCCGAAAAAGCCTTTGCCCTCTGGCCCGCAGCCAAAAAGATCGTTGACCCGGTCATGGGCGACAACGGCAAGGCTTACTCCACCGTAACGCCTGCTTTGATCGACCGCATCCGTGCACTGTGCGGTGCTGCCGATCTGATCCTGCCCAACTACACCGAGGCACAGATCCTGCTGCAGCGCCAGCCGCAGACCGAGCTGCTCACCGATGAAGCCGCACAGGCTCTGGCGGACGAGCTGACCGCTCTGGCCCCCAGTGCCGTGGTCACCGGCCTGCCGCTGGGCAAGTACATCGGCTGCGCCGGCAGCGGAAAAGACCGCTTCCTCATCAAAAAGCTGCACATCAGCCGCAGCTTTCCCGGCACCGGCGACCTGTACGGTGCGGTGCTCATCGGCTCGCTGCTGCAGGGCAACGCCCTGAGTGCCGCCGCCGACAACGCTGCCGAGTTCGTGGCGCTTTCCATCCAGAACACGCCCGCCGCGCAGGATACCCGCTACGGGGTCTGGTTCGAGCCGCTTCTGCCGCGCCTGTGCCCGGCAGGCTCGGCAGAATAAGGGGAGGTACACCGATGAACGAAAAGCCAACCTTGAACATCGTTCTGGTGGAGCCGCGCATCCCGCAGAACACCGGCAATGTGGCCCGCACCTGTGCCTGCACTGCCTGTCGGCTGCATCTGGTAGGCCCCATGGGCTTTGCCATCGATGATAAAAAGCTCAAGCATGCGGGTCTGGATTACTGGCACTACCTCGACATCAGCTATTACGACAGTCTGGACGAGTTCTTTGCCAAAAACAGCGGTCCCTATTACTATTTTACCACCAAGGCACCGCAGCGCTACACCGATGTGAGCTACCCGGACGGTGCATACCTCGTGTTCGGACGCGAGGATGCCGGCCTGCCCGAAGCCTTGCTTGCCGCCAATCAGGAGCACTGCATCCGAATGCCCATGCGCGACACCTGCCGCAGCCTGAACCTTTCCAACAGCGTGGCCGTGGGCGTGTATGAAGTGCTGCGCCAGTGGGACTTTCCGGAGCTTTTGGACCACGGACACTTACGAGACTACGAATGGAAATGAGGTTACTATGAGCAAGATCGCGATCCTGACCGATTCCTCCTGCGACATCCCGCAGGAGATGGCCGAGAAATACGGCATCGACATCATGAGTTTCCACATCCTGCTGGACGATGTGGATTATGTGGAGCGGGAGAGCTGCACCAACACCGAGTTCTACGACAAGATGCGTGCCGCCAAGGGGGTGCCCTCCACCGCCGCCATCACGCCCATCCAGTTCTGTGAAAAATACTGCCAGTATGTGGACGAGGGCTATACCGATGTGATCCATGTGCCCATCAACAAGTCCGGCAGTTCCACCTACAACAACGCCCTGATGGCACAGGGCATGCTGCGGGAAGAGCGCCCGGAGCACCATATGAAGATCCATCTGCTGGACCCCCACACCTATTCCATGGTGTTCGGCTGGTATCTGTGCGAAATGGCCCGCAAGCTGAAGAACGGTGCCGAGATCAGCCATGTGATCCAGGAGTTTGAAAAGCAGATGAACTGCATGGAGATCATCCTGGGACCCTACAGTCTGAAGCAGATGAAAAAGAGCGGCCGCATCTCCGCTGCGGCTGCCGTCATGGGCGAGCTGATGGGCGTGCGCCCCATCATTACCCTGATCGACGGCAAGACCAAGGTGGAAGCCAAGGTACGCGGCGATGACAAGGTGGTGCCCGCCATGGTGGAGCTGTGCAAACAGCGCAGCGAAGGCGTGGAGAACTTTGATTATATGATTGGCCACACCAACATCCAGCAGGCCGAGGACCTGGAAAAGGCCTGCCGCAAGGCCTTTGGCAAGGCTCCGCTGGTGGTGTTTGAGCTGGGCGGCGTGGTGTCGGCCAACACCGGCCCCGACACGGTGGCTCTGGTATACACCGGACACCCCAGAGGGTAACACACGATTTTAATAGCCTCCGCTTTCGCTCTGGCTATTTCAGCGGTAATTTTATTTTTATTTTGAGGTTCCGAAAAGCCTGCGGGCTTTTCGGAACCTCTTTTTCACCGGAAGGGTCCAAACCAAAAACTGCATCTGTACCTGATTCTGCGAAAATTCGTTGCAATCTGCCAAAAATTATGCTATACTCCCCTTTGCTGTGCTTTTTGTGCGGCATCCTTTCAGAGCAACTTAGGATTTAGGCTCCCCGGTGCGTCTCGAACCGCGCCGGGCCAAACCCACAGGGGCTGGCGGCCCTGTGCGGTCAAAATCATACCGCTGGAGTATTATCATGAATCAGAATCCTTCCGTCCGTAAACTGGTGCGCTGCGGCGTGGTCGCAGCCATTTATGTTGTTCTCTGCATGGCTCTGCAGCCGCTCTCCTATGGTGCGGTACAGGTGCGTGTGGCTGAGGCGCTCTGCCTGCTGCCGGTGTTCGGTGCTGAGTACATTGCCGGTGTGGTACTGGGCTGCTTTTTGGCGAACCTGCTGGGCTCCACCATCGTGGATGTCATCTTTGGCACCCTTGCCACCCTGCTGGCCTGCCTTGTCACCTACAAGCTGCGGAACATCCGCATCAAGGGTCTGGCTGTGGCGGCTTCCCTGCCGCCGGTGCTGTTCAATGCCGTGATCATCGGCATTGAGATCGCCGTCATGTTCCCGGACCCCACCTCCAGCGCTCCCATCTGGCTGGCCTGCATCACCAACGGCATCTCCGTAGGCATCGGCGAGCTCATCAGCTGCACCGTTCTGGGTGTGCTGCTGGTGAAGATCATCGAGAGCAGCAAGGCCCTGCGCAAAATTTTTGCAGCTTAATGACCGCAAGGAGGTTTCCATGCAGGCAAACGGAATGATCTTCTGGGACTGGAACGGCACTTTGATGGATGATGTTGATTTCACCCACAGCTGTCTCAACTGGATGCTGGAGACCCACGGTTATCCGCAGCGGTACGATCTTGCCGCTTACCGGGAAATTTTCGGTTTTCCCATTGAGGAATACTACATCCGCGCCGGTTTCAACTTTGCAAAGCACCCTTATGCAGAGCTGGCCGAGCGCTTTATGGAACATTATAACGCAGGTGTGGATGCCTGTCCCCCCTCTGCACACGCTGCCGAGACGCTGGCCGAGCTTTCGCGCCGGGGCTGGCGGCAGAGCGTGCTTTCCGCCTCCCGCCGGGACTACCTGATCGAGCAGGTAGCCGCACGGGGCCTGCAGGGCTATTTTACTGAGTTGCTCGGCCTTGCAGACATCTATGGCGTAAGCAAAGTGCAGGTGGGCAAACAGTGGCTTGCACAAAGCGGCATCGCCCCTGCTGCCTGCGTAATGGTCGGCGATACTCAGCACGACGCCGAAGTTGCAAAGGCCCTTGGCACAAAATGCGTGCTCTACACCGGCGGCCACCAGTCCCGCGCGCGGCTCGAGGCTGTGTGCCCGAATGTCATCGACGATCTGGCACAGCTGCCGCAGCTGCTGGAAACCTTATAATGTACATCTGACCACTTCTGATTTGCAAAAATCAGAGGTGTTTTTTGTTTTAGCTGGCTCGCCCTCTCAGTCTCGCATTCGCTCGCCAGCTCCCCCCAATGGGGGAGCCTCTGGCGAAACCGGAAACTTTGCGTGGATTGCCAAGGCCTCCCACTTTGGGGGAGCTGGATGCGACCAGCGGGAGCAGACGGAGAGGACGAGGCTGTTCGCCTCCCACAACATATCTTTTCCTTTTATGAACCCCCTTCCAGCGCAAATTTACAGAAAATTCATTCAATAACCGGCTAAAATAACCTTGCAGGTTTGACGCGTCTGCCGCTTTGGTGTATCATATATGTGTGTATTTATGTCTATCTCCGGGAAGCATTTTCCCGAATTTGATCTATGAGGTGTGACGAATGTCCTTAGCTGAAAAACTCTTTGGCAGCTTCTCTGACCGGGAGCTGAAAAAGATCAATCCCATTGTCAAGCAGTTGCTGGCTCTGGAAGAAAAATATGCCGCCATGCCGGATGCCGACCTGCAGGCACAGACCGCTGTGTTCAAGCAGCAGCTGGCCGACGGCAAAACGATGGACAATATCCTGCCCGACGCCTTTGCCGTCTGCCGCGAGGCCGCATGGCGCGTGCTGGGCATGAAGCACTTTCCTGTGCAGGTCATCGGCGGCATTGCCCTGCACCGCGGCGATATTTCCGAGATGCAGACCGGTGAAGGCAAGACCCTTGTGGCTACCCTGCCCGCCTACCTGAATGCCCTCACCGGTGAGGGCGTGCATGTTGTCACCGTCAACGATTACCTTGCCAAGCGCGACAGCGAGTGGATGGGCAAGCTCTACCGCTGGCTGGGCCTTTCTGTCGGCCTGATCGCACAGGGCATGGACGGCGATGCACGCCGCGCCGCCTATGCCGCCGACATCACCTACGGCACCAACAACGAGTTCGGCTTCGACTACCTGCGCGACAACATGGTGACCTACAAGGCCAACATGGTGCAGCGCGGCCACGCCTATGCCATCGTCGATGAAGTGGACTCCATCCTGATCGATGAAGCCCGCACGCCCCTGATCATTTCCGGCCGCGGCGAGGATTCTTCCAGCCTGTACACACAGGTGGACCGCTTTGTGCGCACCCTGCGCAAGAGCGTGGTGGTAGAGCTGGAAGATAAGGTCTCTACCGACGAGCAGACCGACGGTGATTACGTCGTGGACGAAAAGCACAAGACCTGTACCCTGACTGCCAGCGGCATCAAGAAAGCGGAAGCCTACTTCAAGGTCGAGAACCTTGCCGCCGCCGAGAACATGACCCTTGCCCATCACATCGATCAGGCCATCAAGGCTTACGGCGTGATGCAGCGGGACATCGATTACGTGGTCAAGGATGGTCAGGTCATCATCGTGGACGAGTTCACCGGCCGTCTGATGATCGGCCGCCGCTACAACGAAGGCCTGCATCAGGCCATCGAAGCCAAGGAGGGCGTGAAGATCGCCGCCGAGAGCAAAACGCTGGCTACCATCACCTTCCAGAACTACTTCCGCATGTACAAAAAGCTGTCCGGTATGACCGGTACCGCCAAGACAGAAGCCACCGAGTTCACCGAGATCTACGGCCTGAACATCGTTACGGTGCCCACCAACCGTCCCCGTCAGCGCATCGATTATCCGGATGCCATCTACAAGACGGTCAACGGCAAATACAATGCCGTTATCCAGCAGGTGCTGGAATGCCACCAGAAGGGCCAGCCCGTGCTGGTGGGTACGGTCAGCGTGGAAAAGAGTGAGACCCTTGCCAAGATGCTGCAGAAATACACCCGCGACTTCAACGTGCTGAACGCAAAGAACCACGAGCGTGAAGCCGAGATCGTGGCGCAGGCCGGCAAAAAGGGTGCCATTACCATTGCCACCAACATGGCAGGCCGTGGTACCGATATCATGCTGGGCGGCAACGCCGAGTTCATGGCCAAGGCCCAGATGCGCAAGGAACACTTCTGCGAAAACCTGCTGAACCCGGAAAAGCCCGAGGATGCCGACCCGGCTGCAGTGGAAATGCTGCTGACCGAAGCCAACAGCCACGGCGACACCGAGGACGCCAACATCCTGGCCGCCCGCAAGCGGTTCGAGGAGCTGTACGCCCAGTACAAGCCCCAGATCGATGCCGAAGCTGAGCAGGTGCGCGCTGCAGGCGGCCTGTTCATCATCGGTACCGAACGCCACGAGAGCCGCCGCATCGACAACCAGCTGCGCGGCCGTGCCGGCCGTCAGGGCGACCCGGGTGCTTCCCGCTTCTACCTGAGCCTGGAAGATGACCTGATGCGCCTGTTCGGCGGCGACCGCGTCTCCAGCCTGATGGATACCCTCAAGATCGATGAGGACACTCCCATCGAGAACCGCATGATCACCAACACGCTGGAAAGCGCCCAGAAAAAGCTGGAAGGCCGCAACTTCGAGATCCGCAAAAACGTGCTGCAGTACGACGACGTGATGAACCAGCAGCGCGAGATCATCTACGGCCAGCGCCGCAAGGTGCTGGACGGCGAGGACATCAGCGCCGAGATGCACAACATGCTGCGGGAGAACATCGACTCCAGCTGCAGTCAGTTCCTGGCCGGTGACGTGAAGGATGACTGGGACTTTGGTGCCCTGCGCCGCCACTATCAGGGCTGGCTGACCACGGACGCCGACTTCCGCTACACCGTGGCCGACTTTGACGCTATCTCCCGCCAGAGCATTGCCGACAAGCTCTATGACCGCGGCATGAAGATCCTCGCCGACAAGGAGCAGCGCTACGGTACTCCCATCATGCGTGAGCTGGAGCGCATCTGCCTGCTCAAGTGCGTGGACCGCATGTGGATGGACCACATCGACAACATGGACCAGCTGCGGCAGGGCATCGCTCTGCGCGGCTACGGCCAGAAGGACCCCGTGGTGGAATACCGCATCGAGGGTTTTGACATGTTCGACCAGATGGTGGATTCCATCCGTGAGGCCAGCGTGAAGATGCTGCTGACCATCGAGATCCGGCAGGCCGGTGCCGCCCCCAAGCGGGAGCAGGTGGCAAAGCCCACCGGCGAAGGCTTTGTGCCCGGCAACGGTGCACCCGGTGCCAAGGGTGCACCCCACGGCCAGCCTGTGCGTGTCATCAAAATTGGCCGCAACGACCCCTGCCCCTGCGGCAGCGGCCTGAAGTGGAAAAAGTGCACCTGCGCCAAGTACCACCCGGAAGGCACATCGACGAACGAAAACTAAGTAAAAAACCTCTCAGGCTCTGCCATAAGGCAGGGTCTGGGAGGTTTTTGATAAAATAGAGGGAGTTGATTTTGGAATGATCACACCAGAAAAACTGCTCGAATCCGCAAAGGAGCTGGAAACCCAGCTGCGCACATGGCGGCGCACCCTGCACCGCCACCCGGAGGTAGGCTTTGACCTGCCCGAGACAAAAGCGCTGGTCAAAAAAGCCCTGACCGAGATGGGCTACACCCCGCAGGACTGCGGCAAGTGCGGCGTACTCGCGCTAGCGGGCGGCAAGCGCCCCGGCAAGACCATCCTGCTGCGCGGCGACATGGATGCCCTGCCCCTTCAGGAGGAATCCGGCGAAGAATTTGCTTCCGAGGTGCCGGGCAAGATGCACGGCTGCGGCCACGATATGCACACCGCCATGATGCTGGGTGCGGCAAAGCTGCTCAAAGAACATGAGGACGAGATCGAGGGCACCATCAAGCTGGAATTCCAGCCTGCAGAGGAGATTTTTCAGGGTTCGCTGGACATGCTGAAAAACGGCCTGCTGGAAAACCCGAAGGTGGATGCCGCGGTCATGTTCCACGTTCTGGCCGGGATTCCCCTGCCCGTGGGCACCGTGCTGGTGCCGGGCGGCGGCATCACCATGGCAAGCTGTGAGCAGTACCACATCACCGTACACGGCAAGGGCGGCCATGGCTCCATGCCCAACGCCTGCATCGACCCCATCACCGCAGCGGCCCACATCCACATTGCCCTGCAGGAGATCAACAGCCGTGAGCTGGACCCCGCCAAGTTTGGCGTGTTCACCACGGGCCGGTTTGAAGCTGGCAAGGCATCCAACGTCATCCCGGATTCTGCCGATATGTGGGGCACTATCCGCACGGTGGACCCCGAAGGTGCCGTGAGCGAGCAGATCCACCAGCGCATGACCGAGATCGCGCAGGGCGTGGCGGCAGCCTATCGCTGCACTGCTGATGTGGAGTTCAGCGACCACTGCCCCTGCATGGTGGTGGATACGTCTCTTGCCCAGAATGCCCTGACCTATATGACCGAGCTGCTGGGCCGTGGTGCCATGGACATGACCGCCCTCACCGGCGGCAAGCCCGGCGGCGGCAGCGAGGACTTTGCCTTTGTGAGCCACGAAGTGCCCACCGTGAGCATGTTCCTCTCCGCCGGCAACGCCAAGGAGGGCTATCTCTACGGCCAGCACCACCCCAAGGTGCGCTTTGACGACAGCGTCCTGTACGAGGGCTCTGCAGCCTATGTTTATATGGCTCTGCGGTGGCTGAGCGACCACAAGGCATAACCATTCGGAAAATTTATTATTTATTTGAACCTCCGAAAAATCCGCGGATTTTCCGGAGGTTCTTTTTCACGGATGGGTTCGGAGCAGCACGCTGCATCTCTTAAAAATCGCCTTTATAAACAAAAAAAATCCCGGAAGGTTCACACCCTCCGGGGATCTTTTTTATATCAGCTTTGCCCCCGCATGGGGCAGGCTGTCGGCCCCAAGGCTTTGCAGCTGCTGCGGCAGGGCGGCGAGGTCGCCGCCGGTGTAATACCACGCAGCGGCAAACGCGGCCAGTGCCAGAATCAGCAGAAAAATCAGGGCATTCCGCACCCTGTGCCGTTTGCGCGGCGCTGCTGTCGGTGCATCCGGCTCCGGCTTGTCCGGCAGGCGCTGCGCCGTCAGGGCATCTGCCGGGATGGCCCTGCCATACTTCTGCCAGATCGTTCCCGCCGCCTGCGGCAGGCCGGAAGCCGCCCGGCGGATCATATCCAGCAGCCACAAAGCAGGCGTATCTGCATTGGCCACCGTGCGCACCCAGCAGCCTTTCCGGCTGCCCAGAAACAGCACCGTGTCCTCGGCGCGCTCCAGACACCCGGCTGCAAAGTCTGCACCCACAAGGCGCTGCGCTGCCCGCACACGGGTAAGCTTTGCCGGCACCGGCCCGCCCTTGACCCGGCAGACCTTTGCGCTCAGCTTTTCCCGCACCTTTGCATCGGCATAGCTCATGGCACCAAAATCAAACACTTTTTCTGCGCCGGCCACCGTTTCCATCCGGGCTTCCAGCAGAGTGCCTGCATCCGCATCACAGCATACCAGCAGCCTGCGGTGCGTTTCCAGCGCCTGCACCGCTGCATGAACAAGGGTCATCTCCCCTTCTCCGTACAGCTCTGCCGCAAAGCGGTCTGCCAGCGCTTTCCGTGCCTTGCTCAATGCCGCGGGCGTTTCTGTCTGCAGCGCAGCCAGTGTTTCTGCACCGCGGCTGCGGCACTGGGCAGCAAGTCCTGCCTGCTGCACTGCCTGTTGTACTGCCCACAGCGGTGCGCCAAACAACCGCAGCACACAGGTGGTCTGCGTTTTTTCTTCGTGTATCAACTGCTTCACCCCCGCGGCCCGGGGCCGCTCGTATTAACCCTTGAGGAAGGTGCTGTCCAGTGCCGTCAGAGCCGCCGCATCGTGCCGGGCGCTTTTTGCCAGTGCCTGTGTATCTGCAGGAACTTTGCCCTGCGCCAGACGCAGCGCCAGTTCCAGTGCCGCCTGTGCGGCCCGGGCACGCACCAGCGCACGGTCGGGCCGGGAGACGAAGAGCTTTTTTACATAGACGGTCTCACCGCAGGCCGCACCCAGATACACCGTGCCCACCGGGCGGACGGCATCGCCGCCGTTGGGGCCTGCCAGACCGGTGACGCTGACAGCGATATCGGCCCCGGCAGCTTCGGCTGCGCCCAGTGCCATCTGTGCTGCCACCGGTGCGGACACCACATTGTACTTTGCGATCGCTGCCGGGTCTACGCCGATCATCTTTGCCTTGGCCTGCTCCCAGTAGGTAACAAAGCCGAAGCCGAACACCTCACTTGCACCGGATACATTGGTCAGCCGCTGGGCGATCATGCCGCCTGTGCAGCTTTCTGCCGTGGCAATGGTGAGCCCCTTTTCCTTCAGGGTGTGCACCAGAGTCTCTTCCAGACCGGTCACATCCTCATCATACACCGCATCACCCAGCAGATCATAGAACTTTGTGGCGTATGCGCGGCACATTTTTTCGGCTGAACTGTCGGTTTCTGCCCGGGCAGTAATGCGGATCTCGCACTCGCCGGTCTTGCAGTAGATTGCGGCGGTGGGATTTGCGTTTTCCAGCAGATGCCGCACACGATATTCGATATCGCTTTCGCCGCCCAGCACCCGGAGGGTGATGGAGTGGAGGGTGCAGTTCTGGCGGGCCAGCAGCAGCGGGCGGACGCTCTCGGTCCACATGGCCTTCATCTCGTGAGGCACTCCGGGCATCAGGACAGCACAGCGACCGTCCTGTTCAAACCAGGCCCCAGGCGCAGTCCCATGGTTGTTGATGATCTTATGGCCCTTGGCGGGCACCATCGCCTGCTTGCGGTTATTGGGGGCAGTCTTGCGCCCGGTGCGCGTGAAGAAATCCACGATCTTCTGCCATTCTTCCGGGTCAAAAGCCAGCGTATCACCGTAGCATCCAGCAACCGTCTCCTTGGTCAGGTCGTCCGCCGTGGGGCCCAGCCCACCGGTGAACACCAGCAGGTCGCAGCGCTGCTTGGCCTCGTTGACGAAATCCGCCAGGCGGCCGTGGTTGTCACCGATAGTGCTCTCCCGCTGGACCGTGATGCCCAGATCGGCCAGCTCCCGGCTGAGGTACTGGGCATTGGTGTTCAGGATGTTGCCGAGAAGGAGCTCGGTGCCGACACTGATGATCTCTGCAGTCATGGACAAATCAACCCTCGAATTCTACCTGATCGGTGATGCGGATGCGGATGCGCTCGGCGTTCTCGGCGGCCTCGGCTTCCAGTGCGGCAAGACCCGGCATGGCGGCTTCGGCCTCTAGAATCTCTTCCAGCTCGGGGCGGATCTTCGGGTGCGGCGGGGTGAAGATGGTGCAGCAGTCCTCGTAGGGCAGGATGCTCGTCTCAAAAGTATTGATGTGGCGGGCCGTCTCGACGATCTCGGTCTTGTCCATGCCGATGAGGGGCGCGGAGGATGGGCAGGTCCTGTGCGGCGTCGGTGCACTGCAGGGCCTTGACGGTCTGGCTGGCCACCTGAGCCAGGCTCTCGCCGGTGACCAGGGCTTCGCAGCCCTGCCTCTTTGCGATGACGTTGGCAATGCGCATCATGCTGCGGCGCATGAGCACCGTGAACAGCACATCAGGGGCGTTGTCCCGGATGTATTCCTGCGGTTTGGTGTAGGGCACCACAAACAGGTTGGAACTGCCGGTATAGATGCTGGTGAGCTGAGCCAGAGCTTTTACCTTGAGCTTTGCGCGCTCCGAAGTGTACGGCGGAGACGCAAAGTGGATGTGGTCCAGTGCCAGACCGCGCTTTGCCATGCGGTAAGCTGCCACGGGACTGTCGATGCCGCCAGACAGCATGTTCAATGCACGGCCGCTGGTGCCCACGGGCAGACCGCCCTCACCGGGCACTTTCGGGCCGTGGATGTAGGCGCCGTAATCACGGATTTCTACGATCACCTTGAAATCCGGGTTGTGCACATCCACCTTGAGGTAGTTGTGTTTGCCCAGCAGGTAGGCGCCCAGCTCCCGCATCAGCTCCGGGCTGGTCATGGGGTAGCTCTTGTCGGAGCGGCGCGCCTCCACCTTGAAGGTGCGGATGCCGTGGAGGCTGGCGCCCAGATAATCCTCGGCGGTCTGGCAGATGGTGTCAAAGTCCTTCTCGCAGACCACGGCGCGGCTGAGCGCGGCGAGACCGAACACCTTGCTCACCCGCTCAAAGGCCAGGTCCATGTCGATGTCGTCCTCCTCCGGCTCCATGTAGAAGGTGGACTGGGTGCAGTACACGCGGAACTTGCCCACCGTCTTGAGGCGGTAGCGCAGGATCTTCATCATGGTCGATTCAAACTGGTTGCGGTTGAGGCCCTTCAGGGACATCTCGCCCTGATAGCCCATAATGATTTCATGCATAAATGTTGTTCTCAGCGGAAATTTTAATATTTATATTTGTGTTCTGGAAATGACTGCGGTCATTTCCAGAACACTTTTTCACGGGCAGGGTCGTAACGGTCAGCGGCATCCATCCTCCTATTCGCGAAAGTATCCTGACGAAAAATACAGAGGAACAATTTGTTGCATCTGCCGGTCCGGACCCCTTCCGTAAAAATGCGTTTGTGCCCGCAGGGCACGACAAACGCCCTAATCAGAATGATCCTTCCTCTAAACATGGCCAGAGCAAAGCGGCGGCCATTCCAGATGGTCCTGCCTGTGGAATCACTTCCGGATCCTCTGCAAGCTCTTCATTCCGTCCTCAAAGCGGTTGAGGAACGCGTCCACGTCCTCCGGGGTGTTGTCGCCGCAGAAGGACACGCGGATGGCCGTGTCGATGGCAAGCGGGTCTTTGCCCATGGCTGCCAGCGTGTGGCTGGGCTGGCCGCGGCCGCAGGCACTTGCCGAGGAAACATACACCTGTGCTTCGGCCAGCCATGCCAGCATGGTCTCGCTCTTGATGCACATCTCACTGAAGTTCAGCACCTCGGGCACCGCGTTTTCCGGGCTGTTGAGCTCCACCTCCGGAAAGGCCTTCAGGCCGTCCCGCAGACGCTGGTTCAGGGCCTTCATAGCGGTGTCACGGCTCTTCATGGTCTTGGCAAGACGGGTGGCCGCGGCGGCAAGACCCATGGCGTAGGGCAGGTTCTCGGTGCCGGGGCGCAGGCCGCGCTCCTGCTCGCCGCCCAGATACGGCGGCTGGAACGCCTGCACCAGCCGGTCGGACAGGTACAGCGCGCCAATGCCCTTGGGCGCGTGGATCTTGTGGCCGCTGACCGCCAGGGTATCAATGTTGGCCAGCTTGAGGGGCACCCGCATCCAGGCCTGCACGGCGTCCACATGGACGATGGTGCGGCTGTTGCGGCGCTTGACCTCGGCCGCCAGACGCTCCACATCGTTCCGGGTACCGATCTCGTTGTTGACCATCATGCAGGCCACAAGGATAGTGTTTCTTGTCCACATGCTCCAGCATTTCGTTGATATTCAATGTGCCGTCGGCGCGGGGCTTCACCACGGTCACATTGTAGCCGCGCTTTGCCAGATCTTCCAGCGGGCGCTGGACGCTGGGGTGCTCGAAGCCCGACACCACGATGCCCTTGCCGAAGGTGCGGGTCTGGGAGGCGCCCAGTAGGGCCAGATTGTTGCCCTCGCTGCCGCAGGAGGTGAAATACAGCTCCTTCGACTTGCAGCCCAGGGTGCGGGCCACGGCAGCGCGGGCGGCGTTCAGGGCCTCCTCGCTCCGGGCCCCGGGGGCATAGAGGCTGGAGGGGTTGGCCCAGTGCTCCCGCATGGCCTTGTCGATGACGTCTGCCACCTCGGGTGCAACGATGGTGGTGGCGGCGTTGTCCAGATAATGCAATTCAGGATTTTGCAGCATAAAAGGGATTCCTGCTTTCTGTTTTCATAATAATCCAGTTTAATTATAGCACAGAAAGCTGTAGAACGCAAAATATTCGCGTTTGCGAGCGCAGCGCAGCAATGAAAGCCCCAGTGGGGCTTTCAAGCGACAGAACGGTCTTGCGCAGCAAGATGGAGGGGCCTCGCCCCGACAAGTTCGTATATGTTTTTCCTTGACAAACACCCTGCCGGTGTGCTATCTTTACAGCATAGAGACCGCATCCCTGCTGACGGAACCTTGTGGAGCACCACAGTGCAGGGATGGCGGGAGAGTCAATGCCGACCGTCTGGGCAGCCTTGCGCAATTGCTGCGCAAAGCTGCCTTTTTTGTTGTCGGAAGTTGTTTTTATAAGCAGGGTGCGCCGAATGGCGGGAATTTTTGCCCGCAGACAAGGCGATTTTCCGCAGCAATCCTGACGGATTGCAAGGGAAAGCAACGCAGTATGCGAGCAAAAAGGCCGTTCAGGCGGCGTGCAATGCTCGTAGAAACGACTTCCAAAGGAGGATGTCTGATGAAAACCGATATCGAGATCGCACAGGAAGCCACCATGAAGCCCATCACCCAGATTGCCGCCCAGCTGGGTCTTTCCGATGAGGACGTGATCCCCTACGGCCGCTACAAGGCCAAGATCAACCACCGCCTGATCCACAACGCGAAAAAACAGGGCAAGCTGATCCTCGTCACCGCCATCAGCCCCACCCCCGCCGGCGAGGGCAAAACCACCACCAGCGTGGGCCTGGCCGACGCCATGAACGCACTGGGCAAAAAGACCATGCTCTGCCTGCGCGAGCCCAGCCTGGGCCCGGTGTTCGGCATCAAGGGCGGTGCTGCCGGCGGCGGCTACGCCCAGGTGGTGCCCATGGAGGATATCAACCTGCACTTCACCGGGGACCTGCACGCCATCGGCGCCGCCAACAACCTGCTGGCGGCCATGATCGACAACAGCATCCAGCAGGGCAACCCGCTGAACATCGACCCCCGCCGCATCACATGGAAGCGCTGCATGGACATGAACGACCGCCAGCTGCGGTTCATCGTGGACGGTCTGGGCGGCAAGGTGAACGGCACTCCCCGCGAGGACGGCTTTGATATCACCGTTGCCAGCGAGGTGATGGCAATTTTCTGCCTTGCCACCAGCATTTCCGATCTGAAGGAGCGTCTTTCCAAGATCGTATGCGCCTACACCTACGACGGCAAGCCCGTCACTGCCGGTGAGATCGGTGCTGCCGGTGCCATGACCGCCCTGCTGAAGGACGCGCTGGACCCGAACCTTGTACAGACGCTGGAGAACAACCCCGCCATCATCCACGGCGGCCCCTTCGCCAACATCGCCCACGGCTGCAACAGTGTGCTGGCTACCAAGCTGAGCCTTTCTCTGGCCGACTATACCATCACTGAGGCCGGTTTTGGTGCCGATCTGGGCGCAGAGAAGTTTTTGGATATCAAGTGCCGCTACGCCGGTATCGCTCCCTCTGCCTGCGTGCTGGTGGCCACTGTGCGTGCCCTCAAGAGCCACGGCGGCGTGGCAAAGGCCGACCTGAGCCAGCCTAACCTCGAAGCCGTCAAGGCCGGTGCCGCCAACCTCATCCGCCACATCGACAACCTGAAGAACGGCTTCGGCCTGCCTGTGGTGGTGGCCATCAACGCCTTCCCCACCGATACCCCGGAAGAGCAGGCCTACGTGGAGCAGGTGTGCGCCGAGCAGGGCGTGCCCTGCGTCCTGAGCGAGGTCTTTGCCAAGGGCGGCGAGGGCGGCAAGGCGCTGGCAGAGAAGGTGCTGGACATCATGGAGGACCGCCCCATCCAGTACACCTACCCGCTGGAGATGCCCCTGAAGGATAAGATCAGCGCCATCGCCACGAAGATCTACCGCGCCGACGGCGTGAACTACAGCGCCGCCGCCAGCAAAGACGCTGGCCGAGCTCACGGACATGGGTTACGGCAATCTGCCTGTGTGCATCGCCAAGACCCAGTACAGCTTCAGCGACAACGCCAAGCTCACCGGCGCGCCCACCGGCTTTACCATGGAGGTGCGTGAGGTGCGTCTGGCTGCCGGTGCAGGTTTCGTGGTGGTCATCTGCGGCAGCATCATGACCATGCCGGGCCTGCCCAAGAAGCCCGCCGCCGTGGGCATTGATGTGGACGCCGACGGCAAGATCACCGGCCTGTTCTAAGTTTCAAGTAAAAAATAAGAGGTTCGCTCAGTGAACGAACCTCTTATTTTTTATCCTTCTGTGTGGCTGCACAGATAATCCGTCCATGCGGCATACCCGGCGGGTCTCAGATGGTAGCCGTCCGGCTGGGCGTAGCTTTCGTTCAGGTCGCCGTTCTCGTCGGCCAGCACCTCCCACAGGTTGAGAAAATAGCAGTTCTTTTCCAGCGCCACAGCGGCCAGCTCATCGTTGATGCGGCACAGGCGGTCGCGGTTCAGGCCCTCATGGCCGGGCTTCTGGCATACTTCCGGCCGCACCGGCGTGATGGACTGCACATAGATCTTTGCATTTGGCAGTGTCTGGCTCAGCATGTCCAGCATCAGCCGGTAATAGGTCAGAAAGCTGCTATAATCGGTATCGCGGCCCAGCACATTGGTGCCCAGCAGAACATAAATAGCTCTGGGCTGCTGGGCGGTCAACGCTTCCAGCGGCACCTCAGCCACGCCGTCGGCGCGCTTGCAGGTGGTGCCGTTGACGATCACGTTCGGCCCAACACCCTTGTATGCACAGAACATGGCGTTCTGCATTCCTTCTTCGTACAGCTGCATGCCCTGCGTCAGGCTGTCGCCCACAAAGCTCACGTCATTGAACCATTCCTTGCCCACAGCCGTGCTGCTCTTTGGCAGCGCCGCCATACGGAAATCCAGCGCAGTGGCCGCGCTGTCTGCAAGCGTCTGCACCGTGAGCTGCCGCGCCACCGCGTAGGAGGCCGTGTTCCAAGTATTATCCTGTGTTACCTCCTGCAGGATGGTGTTCTGCCCAACGCCGGAGGGCCGCTGTTCCCGGTGCAGGCTCTTCCACAACATCCCGATGGCTCCTACCAGCAAAAGCAGCAGCAGCAAAACTGTCGCCATGAACCGCCTGCGCCAGCGTTTGCGCAACACGCGCCGCCGGTATTCCTGATAGTCTGCCATGCTGTCTCCCTCACTTTTCTGCCCGGGCTATGCTGCGGGCTTTCTCGTTCTTAGTATACCATATCTGTGCATTCCGGCAAGACCCGTTTTCTGCCAGAGTGCCTAAAATTGCAGATTCTTTTGCACGCAGGCATGCCATTGTGTGCAAAAAGCCCGCCTTCTATCGGGTCAAAAGCTTGCATCCTGTACCATAGATGTGTTATACTGAACTGAACTACTATTGATAGGGAGGCTTTCACGATGGCATTTACTCCGAAACTGACTTATAAAGGCAAGCCCCTCGTCCGCAAGGACAATGAGCTGTATTACGGCTGCATGACCGACCCGTATGTGCTTTATCTGCAGATCACGACCACCAAGCCTGTGGGCGACCAGCAGGTTGCAGACAAGGTCCACCTGATGCTGCTCTCTACCGACACCACCAAGGCTCCGCAGGAGCGCGTGATGCGTCAGACCACCAAGATCGGCCTGTACAACGCTTTGGACATCGGCAGCATCTGGCTGCAGAAGGCAAACGCACAGTAAACAAAAAAAGACCGCTGCACCGGAGTGCAGCGGTCTTTTTTGCTTATTCTTCGGTCACTTCAAAGTCGAGGGGCTTGCCGCAGTTCGGGCACTTGGGTGCGCCGTCCAGCAGTTCGTCTTCCTCAAACACGGCGGTGGTGCCACAGTCCGGGCAGGTCACTTCGTACTGCACGGGGCCATCCTCGGCATCCTCTTCGCCGTCCCCTTCCAGAGCGACCTCAAAGGTCACGCCGCAGTGCGCGCAGTTGGCTTCGCCTGCATCCAGATCATCCTCGCTGACGTAAACGGTCTCGCCGCAGTTGGGGCAGGCCACTTCATAGAACGGCTCGCTGGCGATGTCATCATCCTTGGCATCGTCGTCGCCATCGGTGTCCTCATCCTCAGCGTCGTCTTCGTCGTCCTCCTCGTACAGATCTGCTTCCAGATCCTCCAGCTCATCGCTCAGGTCGTTGATCTGGTCGTATGCGCGGGAAAGATCCTCGTCCATGCCCTCCAGGGCCTCGGCCATCTCCGCCAGCAGTGCGCTCATGGCCTTGATGACCTTGCCCTCTTTGGTGCTCTCATCAATGCCAAGGCCATCGACCAGACCCTGCAGATAAGCTGCCTTTTTGTTCAGTTCCATACGAATGCCCTCCTTAAAATGAGAAAAATCGGAGTTTAAAAAAACCGGGCAGACGGTTGCCCGCAGCCCGGTTTGGCGTTAAAGGGATCAGACGCGCTCCATATACTCGCCGGTGCGGGTATCGATGCGGATGTGGTCGCCCTCGTTGATGAACAGAGGCACACGAATCTCAGCACCGGTCTCGACGGTAGCGGGCTTCAGGGTGTTGGTGGCAGTGTTGCCCTTGACACCCGGCTCGGTCTGGGTGACTTCCAGCTCGATGAAGTTGGGGATCTCGACGCTGAAGACCTTGCCCTTGTAGCTCAGCAGCTTGCACAGCTCGTTCTCTTTGCAGAACTTGAAGTTATCGGGCACATCGCTTGCGTTGACGGGGATGTCATCGTAAGTCTCGTTGTCCATGAAGTGGTACAGATCGCCATCCTCATAGCTGTAGGTCACGTCCTTGCGCTCGATGAAAGCCTGCGGGAACTTAGCGGTGGGGTTGTAGCTGGTCTCAACCACAGAACCGGTAATCACGTTTTTGGTCTTGGTGCGAACAAAGGCTGCGCCCTTGCCGGGTTTCACGTGCTGGAACTCAACGACCTGAAGAACCTGGCCGTCCTGCTCAAAGGTCACGCCATTGCGAAACTCGCCTGCAGAAATCATAGGAATTCCTCCATTAGTTTAATGTCTCAGATGCATATCGCATATCTTTATTTATTTTACCCAATCCCGCGCCATTTGGCAAGGGGTTTCGGTAAAAAAGACGATAAAACACAAAATTTTTTACGTTTTGCACGCTGCATGGTACATCTGCTGCATAGCCCCGGCATCCTCGGCCTGCGTGCCGGCGCTCTCGCAGATGATGACCGGCTGCAGCCTGCGCTCAGCCAGCAGCTCCATCAGCGGCTGCGGCTCCGGGCCGAACTGGGTCTCGGCAAAGGTCCAGTGGCGCTTTTCGCCGCCCGCCGAATACTCGATGCGGGAAAAATGCACATGGAACCGTTCTGCCCGTTGGTCCCCCAGCTTTTCTGCCATGCGGTCAAGGATGGCAGCGTAGTCCTCTTTCGAGCGGATGCCGCCCAGCGTCCGGGCGTTCAGGTGGCCGAAGTCGATGCAGGGCGTGATGCGCTCATCCACCCCGCAGAGGGCCAGCACCTCGTCCAGCGTGCCCAGCTGGCCGATCTTCCCCATGGTCTCGGGGCAGAGGGTCATATCGCCGTAGCCCGCTTCATCCAGCGCTTCCACAGCCCGGCGCATGGTGTCCAGCGCCTTTTCCAGGGCAGCCTCCCGGCTCTGCCTGCCGCAGCTGCCCGGGTGGAAGATGATGCGCCTGCCGCCCAGCGCCTTGCAGACCGCCGCACTTTGCAGCAGATACTGGATGCTGTTGAGCCGCTTTTCCTCTTCCAGACTGGACATGCTGATATAATACGGTGCATGCACGCTGAACAGGATATCCTTTGGCCCGGCCAGTGCGGCCATTTTTGCAGCCTTGTCCAGCCCCAGACGTACACCACGTCCGCACTGGTACTCAAAGGCGTTCAGCCCCATCTTTGCGGTGTACTCCGGCACCTCCAAGCTGCTCTTGTAGCCCTGGACGGCAAAGCTGTCGCTGGTGCCTGCGGTTCCGAACCGGATCTTCCAATCACTCACAGGGTCTTGCCTCCCCGGTCATAGTATTTCTGCCAGTGTTTTTTCTCCCACTTACGCTTGAGGATGACCTGCGCACCGAGGTCCGGGCCGCGGGGCACCACCATCAGGCCCGGAATGCCGTACAGCGCTGCCGCCATGCGGTCGGCATAGAGCTGGTCGCCCACCATCGCCATCTGACGGTGCTTCACGCCCATGCGGTGCTGCGCCGCCATCAGAGCAAAGGGCAGCGGCTTTGCGGAGCGGTACAGGTACGCAAGGCCCAGCTTCTGGGCAAAGGGCCGCACCCGCTTTTCCGCACCGTTGGACACGATGGTGAGCCTGACACCCGCCCTGCGCATAGTGTCCAGCCACCCGGCCACCTCGTCGGGCAGCTCCTGACTGCGGTCGGCGGTGAGGGTGTTATCGATATCCAGCACCAGCGCAGTGATGCCTTTTGCCGCCAGCCATTCCGGCGTGATGTGGGTGACATCCTTGAAAACGTATTCGGGGGTGATGAGCATAGTATTTCTCCCTGAAATGAAAATAGGGGAGCCTGCAGTACAGGCTCCCCTACATCGGCGTTAGCAACGCGTTTGAAATCTAAAGCAACAGCGACTTCAAGTGATCAATTACTTGAACTTGCGCTTGCGGGCTGCTTCGGACTTCTTCTTGCGCTTGACAGACGGCTTCTCGTAAGCCTCGCGCTTACGGACCTCTGCGAGCACACCGCTGCGAGCAGTGCTACGCTTGAAGCGACGCAGTGCGCTCTCCAGCGACTCGCCCTCTTTAACACGAATTTCCGACATCTTATTCCCTCCCTTGGACCGTGAGGCAGGAATTTCGTTGTTACATGGTAACTAACAGTAGACAGTATAGCGCATTTTATCCGGTTCGTCAACCTTTTTTTGAAAGTTTTTTGCGCAAAATCTTTGAAAAGATTTTGAATAAACGTTCCCGGGTGTTTTATGCGTCAGTCCGCCTCTGCGGGTAGTTGTATATCCAGCCTTTCGGCAGGGTATCGGTTGGTTTAGCCCTTGACGGCCAGATTGACCAGACGGCCCTTGACGTAGATCTCCTTGACCAGCTGCTTGCCTTCCAGAGCGGCAGCAACAGCGGGGTCAGCCTTGGCGGCAGCAATGGCGGCAGCAGCGTCAATGTCGGCAGCCACCTTCAGGCGGGCCTTCACCTTGCCGTTCACCTGCACAGCGATCTCCACCGTGGACTCAACGCACTTGGCCTCCTCGTACTTGGGCCAGGGATAGTAGGCCAGCTGCTCGTCGTGGCTGTGGCCCAGCTTCTCCCACAGCTCCTCGGTCATGTGGGGAGCAAACGGGTTCAGCAGCTGGACGACGGTCTCGAACTCAGCCTTGGTCGCGCCGCCGTTGTCGTACAGGGCGTTGACCAGGGTCATGAGCTGGGCGATGGCAGTGTTCATTTTCAGGCTCTCGATGTCCGCGCCAACCTTCTTGATGGTCTGGTGCATCAGGGTCTCGATCTGGGGGCGGTAGCCCTCGCCCTCCACCAGCTTCTCGCTCAGGCGTCCAGACACGGTCCAGGAAGCGGTTGCAGCCGGCGATGGCAGAGGTCTGCCAGGGTGCAGCCTGCTCAAAGTCGCCCATGAACATCTCGTACAGACGCATGGTGTCGGCACCGTACTGGTCCACCACCTCGTCCGGGTTGATGACGTTGCCCAGAGACTTGGACATCTTCACGATGGGGTGGCGTGACATTTCGCCGTACTTTTCTTCCAGAGCCTTTTCAGCGGCTTTCTGGCTGCCATACTCCTCCAGAAGCTTCTTCTGCTCGTCCGCGGGCAGGTTGACAAAGCTGTGGGGGTTCAGGCCCAGGATCATGCCGTGAGCGGTGCGCTTCTGGTAGGGTTCCGGAGAAGGCACAGCGCCGATATCATACAGGAACTTATGCCAGAAACGGCTGTACAGCAGATGCAGGGTGGTGTGCTCCATGCCGCCGTTGTACCAGTCCACCGGAGACCAGTACTCCAGCGCCTCCTTGGAGGCAATGGCGTCCTTGCAGTGGGGGTCCATGTAGCGCAGGAAGTACCAGGAAGAACCAGCCCACTGGGGCATGGTGTCAGTCTCGCGGGTAGCGGGGCCGCCGCAGCAGGGGCAGGTAGTCTTGACCCAAGTCCTTGTGGCGGGCCAGCGGAGATTCTCCGTCCGGACCCGGCTCAAAATCGGTGATGTCCGGCAGGGTTAGGGGCAGGCTGCTCTCGGGCAGGGGCTGCCAGCCGCACTTGTCGCACTGCACCATGGGGATGGGCTCACCCCAGTAACGCTGACGGCTGAACACCCAGTCGCGCAGCTTGTAGTTGACCTTGTCGCGGCCCTTGCCGTTTTCTTCCAGCCAGGTGATCATCTTCTTCTTGGCGTCGGTGACGGACAGGCCGTTCAGGAAGCCGGAGTTGACCAGCGTGCCGGTGGCTACATCGGTGAAGGCCGCCTCGTCGAGGTTGGAGGGGGTGTTGCCCTTGACGACCTCGATGATGGGCAGGCCGAACTTCTTGGCGAACTCCCAGTCACGGGTATCGTGGGCAGGCACGGCCATGATGGCGCCGGTGCCGTAGGTGGACAGGACGTAGTCGGAAATGAAGATGGGGATCTCGGTGTCGTTGACCGGGTTGATGCCCATGACGCCTTCCAGCTTGACACCGGTCTTTTCCTTGTTCAGCTCGCTGCGCTCAAAGTCGCTCTTGCGGGCGGCCTCGGCCTGATAGGCCTTGACGGCATCCACGTTCTTGATGATACCCTTGTCCAGCCACTGCTTGACCATAGCGTGCTCCGGGGAGACGACCATATAGGTGGCACCGAACAGGGTGTCACAACGGGTGGTGTACACGGTCAGGGTATCGCCTGCGGTGGTGCCGAAGTTGACCTCTGCGCCGTGGCTGCGGCCGATCCAGTTCTTCTGCTGGGTGGCAACGCGCTCAATGTAATCCAGACCGTCCAAACCGTCGATCAGCTTATCGGCGTAGGCGGTGATCTTCAGCATCCACTGGCTCTTGACGCGGTGCACGACCTCGCTGCCGCAGCGCTCGCACACGCCGTTGACAACTTCCTCGTTGGCCAGCACGAACTTGCAGGAGGTGCACCAGTTGACGCTCATTTCCTTCTTGTAAGCCAGACCGTGCTTGTACAGCTGCAGGAAGATCCACTGGGTCCACTTGTAGTATTCAGGGTCGGTGGTGTTGATCTCGCGGTCCCAGTCGAAGGAGAAGCCCAGAGCCTTCAGCTGCTGGCGGAAGTGGTCCACATTGTTCTTGGTGACGATGGCCGGGTGGATGTGGTTCTTCATGGCGAAGTTTTCGGTCGGCAGGCCGAAAGCGTCCCAGCCCATGGGGTACAGCACGTTATAGCCGTTCTTGCGGCGCTTGCGGCTCACGACATCCAGCGCAGTGTAGCTGCGCGGGTGGCCGACGTGCAGACCCGCACCCGAGGGGTACGGGAACTCCACCAGTGCATAGAACTTGGGCTTGGCGTGGTCGATCTCAACGTGGAAGGTCTTTTCGTCCTCCCACACCTTCTGCCACTTGGCTTCAACTGCCTTGTAATCGTACTTCATGTTGTTAATCAGCTCCAGACTTTATCCAAAATACCGTTGCTTGGGGGCGTATGCTTTCAAGCTATCTGCCTTTGCCAGAAAACCCTCTCCGTCATCGCTGCGCGATGCCACCTCTCCCGAAGGGGAGAGGTTTTATGCAGACCGCAGCCTTCCCTCTTTTGCGCAAGCTCCCCCTTTCGGGGGAGCTGTCAGGGCGGACGCCCTGACTGAGAGGGTTCTTTTTTTCAGGTAGACAGCTGTTTGCCTGAATCATTCAAGGGTGCTGTCAGGGGTGAGGTACTCGGAGATATCAATGGGCTCACCATCTGCCCACAGGTGCTCCAGATCGTAATAGGTGCGGGTGTTGGGTACGAAGACGTGCACGATGACGTTGGAATAATCCAGCAGCACCCAGTTCTTGGAGTCGTAGCCCTCGGTGGTGTAGGGCTCGATACCCTTCTGGGAAAGCTCGTACTCCACCTCGTCGGCCAGAGATGCCACCTGCGTGGTGGAAGTGCCGGAGGCAATAACGAAGTAATCTGTGAGCACGGTCAGGCTTTCCACCTTGAGCACGCGCACATCGTGGGCCTTTTTCTTATCCAGGATCTTTGCGATCTCAATGGCAAGCGCCTTGCTGTCGTTGAAGTTCTCCATATGTTTTTCCTTTCTGTCAGTTTCAGTTTGCGGAGCCTGCGGCCTGACCGTCGGTGGTAACAGCGCCATCAAGGTCTGTATCGCCGTTCAGGATGGCATCGTCCGACTCCTTATCGATGCGGCCCATATACTGCACGTTGGCGTCCGTGGAAGCGGTGCCGTGGGGCCACTGGTCGGTGACGAGGTGCATCTCGCTCACGTCGATGGGGCCGGTGTAGGTGCAGAAATACTGGTTGAGCAGTGCTGCAATGGAGCCGGCATCCGGCACCACGCAGGAGTAGCCGTCAAAGCTGTCGGTCTTGCCCACATTGGGCACGCCCATGAACACCGGCGTCTGGGCCAGGATGATGTTGGAACTGTCGATCTTCAGGAAGGACACCACCAGCTTTGCGATGGTGGAGATGTCCATATCCGTCTTGATATAGTTCTTGAATACCAGCGGCAGCTGGTTCAGGATGTCGGTCACGCCCATGGAGCGGGCACGCTTGAACAGGCCGGCGTAGAAATAGCGCTGCATGTTCAGGCGGTCGATATCGGAATTGGCGTAGCCGTCGCCGTGGCGGCAGCGCACAAAGAACTCTGCCGATGCACCGTTCAGATTGCGGTAGCCCTTGAGCAGCTTGCTGCCGCCGTAGGACATATCGTGAGGGATATACACCTCAATGCCGCCAAAGTTGTCCACCATATCCACCAGTGCCTGCATATCCACCGTCACATAGTAATCGATGGGCAGTCGGAACTGATCGTAGATGACATCGGCCAGAGCGGCGATGCTGCCGCCGTTGGAGATTGCCACCGAGTTGATCTGATAATTCGTGGCGGCGTAGGTCTTGCCATTGGAAAGGGTGATCTTTCTGTTCTTGGTGGTGACAAGGCTGTTGCGGGGGATCTGCAGCATCCGCAGTGCACCGTTCCTGATGTCGAACTGGCAGTACAGGATCATATCCGTCATGCCGTCGTTGGAGGTGGGGTCGTTGGAGTAGTTGCGGCCCTCCTCGTAGTCGATGCCGCAGACCAGGATGTTCACCACATCCCCCTTGTACTCCTCGGCGGTCTTGACCTCTTCCTCAATGGTAGGGGTGCTGTCGTCCGGGCGGATGCTGTCCTCCACCTTGTTTACAAGGCTGACTCCGTACACCACCACACCGGAGATCACCGCGATGATGGCCATGACCACTGCAAAAAGGCAGCCAGAGGGGCATTTTCTTTTTCTTTTTGCGGCGGCGCGGCGGCTTCTGCCCTGCTCCCTGTGCCGGGCGGCGCGGCGGCTCATTGTGTGCACCGCCTGCGCTCTGCTTTGCATCCGTGCTGGACGCAGCGTGGCGCGGTGCGGCTGCTGCCGGATCCGGCCGGTTCAGAGAACGCGAAGTATTGATATGGCGTGGCGTCTGGCTCATGCTTTTTTGTATCCTCCAGATTTTCGCGGTCCTGCAAAAAAATGTTCCTGCAGACCTGTCATGCTCTTAAGTATAGCATTATCCGACGAAATCTGCAATCCGTTTTCTGTTTCCGCTTGTTTCAGAGCAGCTGTGCTCTCACCGTTCATTCTTCCCGCTGCGGGCAAGGATATCCTCATAGGCAGCCTTGGACATCGGGTCAAGGGGCTTGCCCTGCGAGAGCACAAAATCGTTGGTCTGCTTCAGCGCGGCCAGCATAGCGGCATCCAGATTCTTTTTTTCCAGCTTGCGCAGCTTTTCCACGCCGGGCCAATCCCGCTCCGCGCTGGTCATATCGGCCAGATACAAAATTTTGTCAAGCCGGGTCATGCCGGGTTTGCCCGCCGTGTGGCAGGCAATAGCGCTAAGCACCGCTTCGTCGGTCACACCCCACTGGGTGCGGGCCAGAATGGCGGCGCACACGCCGTGCCACACCGGGGTGGGGCGGCTCTCGCCGCCCTCGGCGTACTGGGGGTACTGGCGCATGATCTCGCGCATCTCGTCCTTGCTGATCTCCTTGGCGGAGTCGTGCAGCAGGGCTGCCAGCGCGGCGCGCTCCTCATCCTCACCGTAGATCTTTGCCAGCTTGACAGCCATTTTTTTTCACGTTGATGGTGTGCTCATACCGCTTATCGCTCAGGCGGCCGCGCACAAGCTCCTTTGCCTGTTTGAGGTTCATTGGCTGATACTTCCTTTTTGTAGAGTTTCTCCCGGCGGATGACCGCCCGCACCGCCTCCGGCAGCTCAGCTTCACATCCTTCGCCTGCAGTCAGACGGGTGCGGATGTCGCTGCTGGCCATGGGCAGCGCCTGTACCGGTGCAAACAGGATGCGTGCCCCGGTGGGGTCCAGCCGGAGAGCCTTTGCGTGCAGCTCGGGGTCGTCGCCCACATGGCGGCTGGTGACCACCAGATGGGCAAGGCGCAGGATATCCTGCCAGCGGTGCCACCCGTCAAAGCTGAGCAGCATATCACTGCCAATGGCAAGGTACAGCTCTGCCCCGGGGTAGTCCCGGGCCAGTTTTTCCACCGTGAGCACCGTATAGTTGCGGTTTCCGGCAGCGGCCTGCTCGATCTCCCAGCCGCTGACTTCCAGCTGCGGGATCGTGTCCGCATCCTCTTCCAGTGCATGGAAGCAGCTACACATTTCCAGCCGCAGTGCGCCCGGCGCAGAGGTCTTCTGCTTGAAGGGCGAAAGCCCGGCAGGCATCACCACCACCTTATCCGGCTGCACGCGGGCAGCAGCAGCGCGCAGATTGTTCAGGTGGCCGTTATGGGGCGGGTCAAATGTACCGCCGTAGAGAAGAACTTTCATTTTTACTTCAGCAGATCAGCGTAGGCGCTGTCCTTTTTCTTCTGCAGGTACAGCACGAACTTGGAGCCGATCACCTGTACGCAGTCGGCACCGGTGGCCTCAGCCAGCTTGACCGAAGCTTCACGGGCATTGTACATGCTGTTCTCCAGCACCTTGAGCTTGATGAGCTCCCGGGCTTCCAGGCAGTCCTTGACGCCCTGGATCATGGTCTCGTCGATCTCGCCCTTTCCCACGATGAAAACGGGGTCCATGGTGTTTGCCTTGCCGCGCAGAATGGCGCGCTGTTTGCTTGTCAGCATAGTTTTTCTCCTTTATTTTGAGGTTGATATTTCGATAAAGAAACGATTTAGAATTGTCTCCGCTTGTGGTGAGAAACTCCTTCAGTCAAAGCCTTGCGGCTTTGCCAGCTCCCTCAAAGAGGGAGCCTTTGGCAGAAACGAAACGCTTGCCGGACTGCCAAAGGCCCCATCTCCGAGGACGACTTCCCCCGGCCGGGGGAAGATGTCACCGTAGGTGACAAAAAGGGGAATCTGTCTGCGAAGCAGACTGGGGGAGTTCATTCTGCCAGAAATCCCGGCAGCTGCTGTTCCAGCACCGCCAGCGCGTTGCCGCGGTGGCTGATGGCGTCCTTTTCGTCCGGGGTCAGCTGGGCGTAGCTGCGGCCCTCGGTGTTGGGGCGCTTGTCCCGCTTCCCACGCCGCAGTCGGCGGGGATGAACAGCGGGTCGTACCCAAAACCGTAGTCCCCGTCATAGCCGCTCGAAGGCGATGCTGCCCGGACACTCGCCCATGCAGGTCAGATGCCGCCCATCCGGCAGGATGAAGCACACCGCGGACACGAACTTTGCACCCCGCTGCCCGGCAGGCACAGCCTGCATGGCATCCAGAAGCTTGTCGTTGTTGGCTTCGTCGTCGCCGTGGTGGCCGCAGTAGCGGGCACTGTAGACGCCAGGCGCACCGCCCAGTGCCTCCACGCACAGGCCGGAGTCATCAGCGATGGTGGGCAGGCCGCATGCCTTGCAGATGGTTTCAGCCTTGATGAGGGCGTTCTCTGCAAAGGTGGTGCCCGTCTCCTCCGGCTCAAGGGTGATGCCCAGCTCCTTCTGGCTGACCACCTCGTGGCCCTGCGCTTCCAGAATGCGGCGCAGTTCGCGGAGCTTTCCGGCATTGCCGGTAGCTGCACAAATTTTCATCTTAATACTCCTTCCGCTTTCAAAGCTCGCCCCTTTGGGAGAGCTCCGTCTCCGCGCCGCTGCAAGCGGACGGAACGGTGAGAGGGTTCTATTTTAGTGCTTCCACTGGCGCGGGAGCAGCTCTTCCACAAAGCCCTCCGGGGTAACGGGAGCAAGTCGTCGATGCCCTCGCCCACGCCGATGAAGCGGACCGGCAGGCCCAGCCGCTGCTTGACCGCTACCACGCAGCCGCCCTTGGCGGTGCCGTCCAGCTTGGTCAGGATGATGCCGGTAGCATCTGCAGCCTTGCAGAATTCCTTGGCCTGACTGATGGCGTTCTGGCCGGTGATGGCATCCAGCACCAGCAGCGTTTCAAGGCTGGCCTCCGGGGAGGCCTTCTTGACGCTGCGGCTGATCTTGGACAGCTCTGCCATCAGGTTTGCCTTGTTGTGCAGACGGCCTGCGGTGTCGGCAATGACCATGTCATAACCACGTGCGGTGGCAGACTTTACGGTGTCGAAAATGACAGCCGCCGGGTCTGCGCCCTCGCCTGCGCTCACAATGGGCACACCGGCGCGGTCGGCCCAGATCTCCAGCTGTTCGCTGGCTGCGGCACGGAAGGTATCGCCTGCGGCCAGCATCACCTTTTTGCCCTCGCGGGTATAGTAATCGGCCAGCTTTGCAATGCTGGTGGTCTTGCCCACGCCGTTCACGCCAATGACCAGAATGACGGCGGGCTTGCCGCTCAGGTCCATCTCAGCTTCCGGCGTCATCTCTTCGGCAATGATGTCGCGCAGGGCATCTGCCGCCTCTTCGCCGGTCTTGAGGCCCTTTTCCTGCACGCGGTCGCGCAGCTTGTCCACCAGATGGACCGCCACATCGCCGCCCACGTCGGCCAGGATCAGCTTTTCTTCCAGCTCATCGTACATGTCATCGTCGATCACGCTGCCGGTGAGGGTGTTGAGGATATTGCCCCAGAAGCCGGTGCGGGTCTTTTCCAGGCCCGTTTTCATCTTTTCCGTCTTTTTCTTTGTTTTTCTTGCCAAATCCGAAGAACCCCATGGTGTCCTCCTGTATTTTTCTTTATTATATATCAGGAAACCAGCGTCGCGTCAACCTGTTCAAGGTCTAGTCTGAGCAGCTTGGAGACGCCGTCCTCCTGCATGGTGACGCCATAGAGGACATTGGCGGCCTCCATCGTGCCGCGGCGGTGGGTGATGACGATGAACTGGGTCTTGTCGCTCACCCGGCGGAGATACTGGGCAAAACGGACCACATTGGCATCGTCCAGCGCGGCTTCGATCTCGTCCAGAATACAGAACGGGGCCGGGTTGACCGCCAGAATGGCAAAGTAGATGCTGATGGCCACCAGCGCCTGCTCGCCGCCGGACAGCGCCTCCAGATTCTTGATCACCTTGCCCGGCGGGGCCACCCGGATGCCGATGCCGCAGGCGAGGACATCGCTCTCGTCCTCGAGGATCAGGCTGGCCTCGCCGCCGCCGAACAGCTCGGTAAAGACACGGCCAAAGTTTTCGTTGATGGCACGGAAGCTGTCGGAGAAGATCTCCCGCATCTGTGCCGAAAGCTTGGAGATCATGCGGGTCAGCTCATTGCGGCTTTCCTCCACATCGGTCACCTGATGTATCAGGGCATCGTAGCGGGCCTTGACCTCCTTGTATTCCTCGATGGCGCTCACATTCACGCTGCCAAGGGCGCGAATTTTGCCGCGCAGGTCGGCCACCTGTGCGCGCAGGGCCGTCAGGCTTTCAAACTCCACGCAAAGGTTCTCCGCCTGACTGACCGAGAGCTGATATTCATCCCACAGCTTTGCCACGGTCTGGTCGTACTCGGTCTCGGCAGCGGCCTTGCGCTCTGCAAGGCGGGCCATCTCGCGCCCCATTTCCTCGCGGCTGTCGGAGGATGTACGCGCCCGGCTCAGTGCCGCTGTTTCAGCCTGCTGGCGTTCCAGCCGCTGTTCCGTGGCTTCCCGGATTGCCTTTTCTTTTTGGGCGATCTCGGTCTGGCTGTCGGACTTTGCCTGCCGGATGGCTGCAATTTCTGCCCGACAGCTCTCGCTGCGCTGTGCCAGTGCCCCAAGGCTTTCTTCCATCGTGGCGCGGCGGGCAGCGGCATCCTGTGCCCGCTGTTGCAGTGCCGCGATCTGGCTGTAGGCCAGTTCTGCATCCTTCTGGCGGGTCACCTGTTCCAGCCGCTTTGCGCTGAGCTTTTGGCTCAGTTCGGTCTGCTGGACCACAAAGTTGTCGTCACCTTCGGCAATTCGGTTCATCTCCGCCGTCAGCAGGTCGATCTTTGCCGTCAGCCGGGCCTGCAGGCTGGCAGCTTCCTCTGCTTTGCCACGGCTCTCTGTCATGGCCGCCTGCAAAGCGTCGATCTGCTGCTGGCCGTTGCTGCGAGCCGTTTCCAGCTGGGCGGCAGCAGCTTCCAGCCGCTTCTGCTCTGCCTCGGCACGCACTTTGTCGTTGGCGGCGGTGATTTGTTCACTGGCCGTAGCGGTCAGCTCTGCCTGCAGGGCATCCGTACCTGCTCTTTGCAGCGGTCGGTCTTTTCCTGTGCAGCAAGGCAGTCTTTTTGTAACTTGGCCGCTTTCACCCGCAGCTCCTCCATCTCCTGCTTGCGGGTGAACAGCCCTGCGCTGCGCTGGACACTGCCGCCTGTAAAGCTGCCGCCCTGCATTGATCACCTGCCCGTCCAGCGTGACCACCTTGTTGTGGTAGCCGTTGTCCCGGGCACCCGCGAGAAGCCTCATTGATGTCGTCCACCACGATGATGCGGCCCAGCAGGTTGGATACGATATTGTCATACCGGCGGTCGGCTCTGCACCAGAGCTGGAGGCAAGCCGTGCCGAGCCGGACAGTCGGCCGCGGAACACCCCGGGCTGGACGGTATCCAGCGGCAGAAAGGTGGCCCGGCCTGCATTCTCATTGCGCAGCAGGGCAATGCCCGCTTTGGCAGCGGCTTCGTTCTCTACCACGATGTTCTGCAGGGCCCCGCCCAGCGCCGTCCACCACGGCCACTTCACAGCCCGGCTCCACCTTCAAGATGGCCGACACCGGCCCGATGATGCCCCGCAGGCGGCGTGCCGGCAGCACGCATGACGACCTTGACCGAGTTTTGGTAGCCGTCCATGTTCTTTTCCAGCTCCCGCAGCACGGAGAGCCGCTGGCGGGCCGCGTCCAGTTCCCGGCCCAGCCGCTGCTCGTCCCGGTCAGCCTCGTCCAGCGCAGCCCGGCCTTTCAGCTTGAGTTCCAGCCCCGCCCGGACATTTGCCAGCTGCTTCTCGTTCTCTTCCAGCATCCGGCGATACTTGATGGTATCGGCCAGATCCTGCTTTGCGTCGTCCCGCTGGACCGCCAGCGTCTCCGCTGCCTGCTCAAGGGCAGGCAGGCGCTGACGGGCCGTTTCCTCGGCAGCTTCGGCAGCCGCCTGTGCCACCTGTGCTTCGGTGCGCCGGGCTGTCAGGCCGGCAAGTTCTGCTTTCAGGGTATCCTTTTGCGGGCACCGCTGGCACTGCTGGCATCGGTCAGACGTGCGATCTCCGCGTTTAGTGCCTCGATCTCTGCCGCCAGCTTTTCGCCCTCCGCTTCCATGGTCTTTGCCACGGCCCGGTGGCGCTGCAAGGCGGCCTGTGCCTCGGTGCTGTCCTGTTCCCCGGCGCTGATCTCTTCCTGCAGGGATGCGGCGCTCTCCTCGTTGCGGAGGATGTCGTTTTCCAGCACAGCGATACGGCTGTCCCGACTGCCGCTGATCTGCTCGGTGATGCTGCGGATATCCCCATTCAGGCGCTCAACAGCAACCGTAAGCTGCTGTGCCTGCATACGGATCTTCTCAGCCTCCTTCCGCAGCTTTCGCCTCCCGGTCAAAGCGCTCGTAATCGGCCTGTGCTGTCTCGTAGTCCCGCACCTGCTGGCGCACGGCTTCCCGCGCCCGGTGCACACCGTCCGTCCACAGGGTCACTTCCAGCGTCTTGCGCTCGGGCGACTCAGCTCCAGAAATTTCCGAGCTTTCTCGCTTTCTTTTTCCAGCGGGCCTACTCGGCTTTCCAGCTCGCCAAGGATGTCCCGCAGGCGTTCAAGATTGTCCCCTGCCGCAGCCAGGCGCCGCTCCGCCTCGTTCTTGCGGTAGCGGTACTTGGCGATGCCGCAGGCCTCCTCGAAGATTTCCCGGCGCTCGCTGCTCTTTGCGGCGACGATCTCTGCGACGCGGCCCTGCCCGATGACGGAGTAGCCATCGCGGCCGATGCCGGTATCCAGCAGCAGCTCGTAGACGTCGCGCAGGCGGCAGATCTGCCCGTTGATGCTATATTCGCTATCGCCGGAGCGGTAATACTTGCGGCCGATGGTCACTTCGTCCGCATCCACATCCAAGGTGTGGTCTGCGTTATCCAGCGTCAGCCGCACCTGCGCAAAGCCCATGGCCTCCGCGCCGGCGGGTGCCGCCGAAGATCACGTCCTCCATCTTGCCTGCCGCGCGCAGCTGGCGGGAGCTGGTCTCGCCCAGCACCCAGCGCACTGCGTCCGAAAGGTTGGACTTGCCCGAGCCGTTGGGACCTACCACGCCGGTGACGCCTGCGTCGAACCGAATTTTGACTTTATCGGGAAGCTCTTGAAGCCCTGGATCTCCAGCTCCTTGAATACCATTTACTTTTCCTTTATCACGCCCAGCAGCTTCAGGGCCTCGCGGGCAGCGTGCTGCTCAGCCATCTTCTTGCTGCGGCCCTCGCCCCGGGCCACTTAGTCCGAGTTGAAGCGGACCGCCACCACGAAGTGCTTGTCGTGGTCGGGGCCGGTCTCCTGCTCCACCACATAGCTCAGCTTCTCCTCCGGGTTCTGCTGGACGATCTCCTGCAGGCGTGTCTTGTAGTCGGCCTCGGCGTGCTTGCCCTCGGTGATAAAGGGCAGGATGAAGCTGCGGGCCACATCCATGCCGCCATCCAGATACAAAGCCGCGATCACCGCCTCAAACGCATCGGACACCACGCTGGGGCGGGTGCGTCCGCCGCAGCGCTCCTCGCCGCGGCCAAGGCGCAGGTACTCGCCCAGATCGATCTCCTGCGCGAACTGGAACAGTGCCACCCTCGCTGACAAGGCTGGCGCGGATGCGGGTCAAATCGCCCTCCGGCCGGTCGGCATAGGCGTGGAACAGATAATCCGCCGAGACGATCTGCAGCACGCTGTCGCCCAGAAACTCCAGCCGCTCGTTGTGTTTGACCGGGGTGCGGCTCTCGTTGGCATAGCTGGTATGGGTAAGCGCGATCTCCAGCAGCTCCGGGTTCTTGAATTGATAGCCGATGATGGTTTCCAATTGATGACTCATAGATCCCTTATGTCGTTCCGTTTTTCGGCAAACACATGGCGATCCTATAAAACAAAATCTTTTGCCAAGGGCTCCCCGATCCGGGGAGCTGGCCGCCGTCAGGCAGACTGAGAGGGTTTCAACTCATCGAGTGCCGCCTGCATGGTGCCGCACAGGTCGTTCTCCACACAGATCTTTGCCTGACGGATGGCGTTCTTGATGCCCTTGGCCTTGGAGGAACCGTGGGCCTTGATGACGGGCTGCTTGGCCCCCAGGAACGGGGCGCCGCCGTACTCCTCGCTGTCCATCTGGTGCTTCAGGTCTGCCACGCTGCCCTTGAGCAGCAGGTAGGCCAGCTTGCCGCCGAGGTTTGTAAGGAACATTTGCTTCAGCATGCCCAGCAGCATCTTTGCCACGCCCTCGGTGAGCTTGAGGATGACGTTGCCCGTGAAGCCATCACACACCACAACGTCCACTTCGCCACCCGTTGGGCACATCCGCGGGGTTCAATGTTGCCTACAAAGTCACGCCCGGCGTGGTTTTCAGCAGCTGGTGCGCTTCCTTGAGCATGGGGGTGCCCTTGCTCTCCTCCGCACCGTTGTTAGCGAGCGCCACGCTGGGGCTGCTGCGGCCTTCCACCTTATTCACATAGCAGCTGCCCATAACGGCAAAGGCCGCCAGCATCTCGGGGCGGCACTCCACGTTGGCACCGCAATCCAGCAGCAGGTAAGCCTGCTTTTTAGCGGGCACCATGGTGGCCAGTGCCGGACGCTTGACGCCCCGGAGGGTGCGCACGATGAGGCTTGCGCCCACATGCAGTGCACCGGTGCTGCCGGCCGAGACAAAGGCGTCGCCCTCGCCGTTTTTCAGGAGGTTCAGGCCCACCACGATGGAGGAATCTTTCTTCTGGCGGATGGCCCTGGCGGGCTCGTCGCACATGTCGATGACCTCGGTGCAGTTCACCAGCTCGATGCCGTCCAGCGGGATGCTATTTTCCTGTGCGGTCTTGCGCACCAGTGCTTCGTCGCCCACGCCGACGACGGTGACGCCGTACTCCTTCACGGCCTGTGCGGCACCCTCCAGCACAGCCAGAGGGGCGTTGTCGCCGCCCATCATGTCCACGATAATCTTCATAGCTTTTCTCCCTTCTTAAAGAGAAGTTTCATCCAGCCACTGCTGGAAGCTGGCAACAGCGCGCTGGGCCTGTGCCATGTAACGCAGGCGCTTGTCGCGGGGACGCTTGTCCTCCGGCAGCGGGGGCAGGATGCCCATGTTCGCGCCCATCGGCTGGAAGTTCTTGTTCTCGGTGGTCAGGTACTGCACCAGCGCGCCGCACATGGTATCCACAGGCGGGGCGGGCAGCTCTTTACCTTCCAGCCGGGCATAAAGGTTCCGCGCGGCCAGCAGGCCGCAGGCGGCACTTTCCATGTAGCCCTCAAAGCCGGTGATCTGCCCTGCAAAGAACACATTGGGGTGTTCTTTCAGACACAGCTGGGCGCTGAGCACCCGGGGCGCATCGAGGAAGGTGTTGCGGTGCATGACACCGTACCGCACGAACTCGGCATTTTCCAGCCCGGGGATCATGCTGAACACCCGCTTCTGCTCCCCCCACTTGAGGTTTGTCTGGAAGCCCACGATGTTGTACAGGGTACGCTCCTTGTTCTCGGCGCGCAGTTGTACGTTGGCCCACGGACGGTGGCCGGTGTTGGGGTCCACAAGGCCCACCGGGCGCAGCGGACCAAAGCGCATGGTGTCGGCACCCCGGGCAGCCATAATCTCGATGGGCATACAGCCCTCATACACGGTGACGGTGTCGGCCTTTTTGCCGTGGGCATCCGGGTCGGGCTGAGCACACTGCTCGGCCCCGGTGTCAAAGTCGTGCAGCGGGGCCCGCTCTGCCGAAGCGAGAGCCGCGTGGAAATTCTCGTACTCGTCCTTGTTGAAGGGGCAGTTCAGGTAGTCGGCATCTCCGCGGCCATAGCGGGAGGCGGCAAACACCTTGTTGTAGTCCAGACTTTCGGCGGTGACGATGGGCGCCACAGCATCGTAGAAGTGCAGCCGCTCGTCCCCGGTCAAGGCCCCGATCTCGTCGGCCAGTGCGCCGTCGGTCAGGGGGCCGGTGGCCACCAGAATGGGGGCAGATGCATCGATGTGCTCCACCTGCTCCCGGTGGACAGTGATATTTTCACAGCTTTCCACCATGCGGGTCACTTCGGCGCTGAATGCGTCGCGGTCCACCGCCAGCGCACCGCCTGCGGCCACGCGGGCCGTCTCGGCGGCAGTCAACAGCTGGCTGCCCATCCGGCGCATCTCTTCCTTCAGCAGGCCGGAGGCAGAGTCCAGCCGCTCGGCCTTCAGGCTGTTGGAGCAGATCAGCTCTGCAAAGCCTGCGCTTTTGTGTGCGGGCGAAAAATGCACGGGCTTCTGTTCGTACAGGTCTACCTGCACGCCCTTGCCAGCCAGCCAGAGGGCGGCTTCACAGCCCGCAAGACCAGCGCCCAGCACGGTTACTTTATAGTTCATAGTTTTATCCTTTTAGTCCTTTTTCGGCACCGGCATCTCGTAGCCGCAGCCTTCCTTTGCGCAATACAGCTTGGAGCCTTTGCGGAACATGGTGCTGCCGCACTTGGGGCACTTGGTGGGCACCGGCATGTCCCATGTCATAAAGTCGCAGTCCGGGTAGCGCTCGCAGCCATAATAGATGCGGCCCTTGGAGCTTTTGCGCTCCAGCATACGGCCTTTGCCGCACTTGGGGCAGATGCCGCCGGTATCCTTGACCAGCCGCTTTGTGCCCCGGCACTCCGGGAAGCCGCTGCAGGCCAGGAACTTGCCGTACTTGCCCACCTTGATGACCATGGGCCGGCCGCACAGGTCGCATACCTCACTGGAAGGCTCGTCCGGCACCTTGACCTTCTTGCCTTCCATGTTCTTTTCGGCCTGCTCCAGACTGGCAGCAAAGCCCTGATAGAAGTCATCCACGGTCTTGTGCCAGTCGGCCTTGCCGCTCTCGATCTTATCCAGATTTTTTTCCATCTGGGCAGAGAAGTCCACATCCACGATGTGGGGAACTGCTCCAGCATCAGGCCATCCACCGCCCGGCCCAGCAGGGTGGGCTTGAGCTTTTTCTGGTCGCGCTCCACATAGCCGCGGTCGATGATGGTGGTGATAATGGGTGCGTAGGTGGAAGGACGACCGATGCCGTTTTCTTCCAGTGCCTTGATGAGGGTCGCTTCGGTGTAGCGGGCGGGCGGCTGGGTGAACTTCTGCTCGCTCTTCAGGTCGCGCAGCTTCAGCACCTGACCCTGCTCCAGCGGAGGCAGGGCGGTCTCCTTCTTTTCCTTTTCATCGGTGGCTTCCTCGTACAGGACGGTGAAGCCGTCAAAGGTAACGGTGTAGCCGCTGGCCTTAAAACGGTAGTCCGCCGCGCTCACGGTGACAGACACGGTGTCCTGCTGGCAGTCTGCCATCTGGCTGGCCATAAAGCGGCTCCAGATCATGCGGTAGAGCTTTGCTGTGTCGCCGCTGATGCTCTTGTCCACCTCGTCCGGTGTCAGGGACGGCACCGAGGGACGGATGGCCTCGTGGGCATCCTGTGCGGCAGTGGCGCTCTTGGTCTTCCATGTGCGCTTGTAGGGGCAGATATAGGCTTCACCGTAGGCCCCTGCGATATATTCCTTTGCGGCGGCAACGGCTTCATCCGAGATGCGCAGGCTGTCGGTACGCATGTAGGTGATCAGACCCATGGTGCCGTGGCCCGCAATGTCCACGCCTTCGTACAGGGTCTGGGCAGCGCGCATGGTACGGGTGGCCGTAAAGCCCAAGCGGCGGGAGGCCTCCTGCTGCAGGGTACTGGTGATAAAGGCCGGAGTGGGCTGCTTTGCCCGCTTGCCCTTTTTCAGCTCTGCCACCACGTACTCGGCCCCTTCCAGACCCTTTTCAATGGCGCGGGCCTCGGCTTCGCTTTTGGGCAGCAGCTTTTTGCCGCTGGCATCGGTGGCCAGCCGGGCGGTAAAGCTCTTATGGCCTGCGCCGAGGGTAGCATCCACGTTCCAGTATTCGTCGGGCTTGAAGCTCTCGATCTCCTTTTCGCGGTCATCGATCAGGCGCACGGCCACACTCTGCACGCGGCCTGCGGAAAGGCCCCGGCGCACCTTGCGCCACAGGAAGGGGCTGAGCTTGTAGCCCACCAGACGGTCCAGCACACGGCGGGCCTGCTGGGCGTTGAACAGATCTTCGTCGATGGCGCGGGGGTGGGCCATGCCCTCCTTCACGCCCTTTTTGGTGATCTCGTCAAAGGTGACGCGGTTGGGGGCGTGGGGGTCCAGCCCCAGGATGTTGGCCAGATGCCAGCTGATGGCTTCGCCTTCGCGGTCCGGGTCGGTTGCCAGCAGCACGCCGTCGGCATGTTTTGCCTTGCTCTTCAATTCCTTGATGAGCTTTTCCTTGCCTTTGATACTGATGTACTGTGGGGCATAGCCGTGCTCCACATCGATGCCCAGCTGGGAAGCGGGCAGGTCACGGATATGGCCCATGCTTGCGGTGACCTCGTAATCATCGCCCAGATACTTGCCAATGGTTTTCGCCTTAGCAGGCGACTCCACGATAACCAGTTTCGCCATTCGAGTTTACTCCCATTTCAAATTTTCTTTCTTCTCTATCAGGAACGCACCGTGCAACTGCACAGTACGGGATTCTCTATTTTTATATCATACCACAGCTGTTGTGTGCTACGCCAGCAGAAATTATACTATTTTATCACATACCGCTTGCCCGGCATGCACAACACCCGGCCGGAAAGCTCCAACTTCATCAGGGTGCCCAGCAGGCTGGCCGTGGGCAGGCCGCTGCGCACGCAAAGCTCCTCAATGCCAAGGGGCTGCGGCCCGATGCAGGAAAGCACCTTCCGCTCGTTCTCGCTCAGAGGCTCCGGCTGCTTTGCCGTCACCGCCGCTGCGCTCTGCCGGCGCAGGCCCAGTGGGCCAAGCAGGTCAGCAGCAGAACACACGGCACGCGCTCTGCCGTCCCGCAAAAGGCCGTTTGTGCCTGCGGAATTGGGCGAGTAGATGCTGCCCGGCACCGCGAACACCGGCTTGCCATAGCGTTCGGCGTGAGACACGGTGGACATAGTGCCGCTTTTTTCCTGCGCTTCCACCACCAGCAATGCAGAGCTGAGCGCCGCAATGAGCCGGTTGCGCTGCAAAAATCCATTTGGGCCAACGCCCTCACTGCGGGGCGGGTACTCACTGATCACGCAGCCCTTCTGCTCGATCTTGTGCCGCAGCACCACATTGGCCGCAGGATAGGTGCGGTCGATGGGCACGCCCATCACAGCAATGGTAGGGCAGTTGTTTTTGACAGCAGCGCGGTGCCCGGCGCTGTCCAGCCCGTCCGCAAGGCCGCTGACGATCAAAGCGCCGCTTTGGGCCAGTTCCCCGCCAATGTCCGCCGCTGCGTTCAGACCGTATTCGGTGGGCTTGCGGCTGCCCACGATGCCCACAGTCCCCGGCTCGTTGAGCCACACCGGGTCGCCGGTGCAGTAGAGCACCAGCGGCATGTCCGGAATGCGGGAAAAGGCCAGCGGGTAATCCGGGTCGTCAAACGGCAGGATGCGCACACCCAGATCATCGCACCGCATCACCAGCGGGTGGTACTGTTCCGGGGCCAGCTGCTGCGCCCGCAGAGCTGCTGCCTCCCCCGCTGCAAGACGAAATTCTGCCGTATCGCGAGCCTCCCATGCTTCCTGTGCACCGCCAAAGGCATCCAGCACACGGCCCGCGTGGGGGCTGGCCGGGCCCAGCACATGGGCCAGCCACAGCCAGCACAGCAGCGGGTCCGGGGCAGGCTCCGGCGGGTAGAAGCTGGTCTGCCCGGCAAGGCCGTTCACAAGCTCTCCTCCCGGAAATGCCACAGCAGGATGCTGCCCGCAATGCCGGCGTTCAGGCTCTCCACCCGGTCGGTCATGGGGATGCGCACCGTGCTGGTGCAAGCCGCAATGGTCTCGTCGGTCAGGCCCTGGCCCTCGCTGCCGATGACCACGCACACGCCGCCGGGGCAGCCGGACTGTGCCGCGCTCAGCGGCTGAGACTTGTACAGCGCGGCAGCAAGGCAGGTGATCCCCTTTGCGCGCAGCTGGGTGATGGCATCGGGCATGGCACCGGCTTCGATTACCGGGATGCGCGCGGCGGCTCCCATGGAAGCCCGCAGGGTCTTGGGGGCCCACACACTGGCACAGCCGTCGCTCAGGATCACGCCGTCAAAGCCAAAGGCCGCAGCAGAGCGCAGCAGGGTGCCCACATTGCCGGGGTCCTGCACCCGTTCCAGCGCCAGATACCGCCCGCCGGCCTTCACTTCGTCCAGTGTGTGCACCGGGGTGCGGAACACGCCGAACACCTCCCTGATGGGTGCCCACATCGGCCAGCTTATCGGCCACATGGTCTTCCACAAGGTAGTGTTCACCGGGCAGACCAGCAAGCTCCGGGCACTTTGCCATAGCGCTCTCCGTATAGAATAAGGTCTCCAGCTGCGCACCGCGGGCCAGCTCCCGGGCACAGCTTGCGCCCCTCGGCCAGAAAGCGGCCCTCGCTGCGGCGGAAGGCCGCACTGGAGGAAAGGCGGCAGGCGTATTTGATCTTCGCGTTTTCCCGGCTGGTGATTTTTTCGTCCATCGTGTGTATTCAACCTTTCGCTGTACTGTCGTTCAAAAAGTAGTCTGCCGTCTTGTTCAAAAAATGCAAAAAGGGCAGCGTCTGCCACAAAGCGTTCCTGCGGCAGGGCGCTGCCCTGAAAAACATGTTCCCCTGCCGTAAGAACCCCGGATACAAAACGGACGCCCGCGTATACGCGCGGGCGTCACGATTCAAGTTCCTAATCAGGCGTTCTTGACGGTCTCGACCAGAGCTGCAAAGCTCTTGGGATCGTTAATAGCCATCTCAGACAGCATCTTGCGGTTCAGCTCGATGCCAGCCTTCTTCAGGCCAGCCATGAAGCTGGAGTAGTTCATGCCCAGAGGACGGACAGCGTTGTTGATGCGGCAGATCCACAGGTTGCGGAACTGACGCTTCTTCATGCGGCGGCCAGCCAGAGCGTAGTTGCCGCTCTTCATGACCTGCTGCTTAGCCATCTTAAAGTGCTTGCTCTTGCAGCCGTAGAAGCCCTTGGCCAGCTTCAGCATCTTCTTGCGACGTTTGTGAGTCATGGTTGCGCCCTTAATACGTGCCATTTTTTATATCTCCTTTAGTATCTCAGTAGAATGTGTTCGCTTGCGGCTCGCTCTTAGGCGTAGGGCAGCATGCTCTTGATGGTAGCTGCGTTGGTCTTATCAACGTAGCTGGGCTGACGGTAGCCACGGGTCAGCTTGGTGGTCTTCTTGGTCAGGATGTGGCTGCGGAATGCATGACCGCGCTTGATCTTGCCGTTCTTGGTCAGCTTAAAGCGCTTCTTAGCGCCGGAGTGCGTCTTCAGTTTCATCTTAGCCATTTTAGTATCCTCCTAAAATTAGTCCTTATTGGGTTTCGGGATCAGCAGAATGGACATCGTGCGGCCCTCGAGCACCGGCGGCTTATCGGTGGATGCCTGAGGCAGAGCCTCGGCAAAACGTTTCAGCACGTCTGCGCCCAGAGCACTGTGCGCCATTTCACGGCCGCGGAAGCGGATCGAAACCTTAACCTTGTGGCCAGCTGCCAGGAACTTGGCAGTCTGGTTCAGCTTGGTATTGAAGTCGTTGGTGTCAATGTTGAGCGAAAGGCGGGTCTCTTTAACTTCGACCACCTTCTGGTTCTTCTTGGCTTCCTTCTCCTTCTTCTGCTGTTCAAAACGGTACTTGCCGTAATCCAGCACCTTGCACACAGGCGGAACAGCCTGCGGTGCGATCTTGACCAGATCCAGACCAGCATCTTCAGCAGCGCGCATGGCCACCTGAATGGACACAACGCCCTTCTGCTCGCCGTCTGCACCGATCAGACGGACCTCACGGTCACGGATCTGACCGTTGATCTCCAGTTCCTTCGACTTTCCAGCGGTAGCGATAATGAATGCACCTCCAAACAAAATCCATTTTGTTGCAATATTTGGCATAGAAAACGCGGCCGCCCATTTTCAGGACAGCCGCGCAAAAATTCACTCAAAGCCACAGTCCACTCATAATGAACTGCCTTCAGGTATAGCCCGGGGGATCTTTCCCTCGCAAGGCGAGCGCGGCACAGGCCGTAGCTGCTTTCTTTACCCGGTTATTTTACCACAGCCGCAGGGGCCTGTCAAGCACTTTTTATGCGTTTTACGAGAAAAATATGACTTTTGAACCCTCTCAGGCGCTGACGCGCCAGCTCCCCCGAATGAGGGGAGCTTTTACCGAGAAGGCAAACTTTCCGGTTATTGCACAAAGCTCGCCCTTCGGGAGAGCTGGCAGCGCCGCAGGCGATGCCTGAGAGGGTTTTCCTTATGCTTCGATCAGCCTCCCCAGCTCCAGCGAGTAGATGCCCTTATACGTTACATTCTTCGGCGCAAAGCGCTTATCGATGGCAAGGGCATAGAGGTTCAGCTGCGGGCGGTAGGCGCTCAGGAAGTCCGCTTCGGTCTTGCGGCGGTCGGTCTTGTAATCCAGCAGTTCCAGATGATCCGGGAACACCAGCACAAGGTCTGCAATGCCCTGCACCAGCACCTGCTCATCCTGCACGGCGGCGGCTTCCTGCGCGGAAGCTCCCTGTGCCGTCAGCACGGCCGACGCGGGCAGCGCCGTGATGAAGGCCAGCTCCCGCAGCACCTTTTCGGCTGCGCAGATCTTTGCAAAGGCTTCGCCTTCCACAAAGCGGCGAATCCGGCTCACATCCAGCTTTTCCGCAATTTCCGGGGCCACCAGCCGGGTGTCCACCTGCCGCTGGCGCTCTGCAAGGATGGCTTCCTCCAGCGTGCCCGCCGCTTTGGCAGCAGCAAGGGAGGCAAAGTCTGCATGTTCCAGAAAAGCGTGCAGAGCCGTGCCCATCTCGGCGGCGGTCAGTCCGTCCTTGGAGAGAAAGGCAGGGCGTTCCAGCGTGGTCTGCTCCGCCTTGTGCACGATGCTGGTCACGCTGACCTTGGCGGGCACCGCAGCCAGTTTTGCCGCCGGATACCGCCATGCAAAGCCCTCCTGCAGCTGAGCCACCAATGCCGGGTCTGCCGGGACAGGCTCTGCCGCTTCCGGTTCCTGTTCCGGTGTTTCCGGCGGCTGAGCTTCCTGCACCGTGACCATGATCTCGCTTTCCGTAAACA
>VOFD01000256.1_pt1 | contig 74000 bp, 91 predicted proteins | sample 5384101 | NCBI WGS metagenome assembly VOFD01 (sample SAMN12384723, study PRJNA508395) | human gut metagenome | isolation source: healthy gut C | host: Homo sapiens
GACTGAATCTGTTCCTGCGTCCCAGGCGCCGGTCCGACAGGCCGGCGGCTTTTGCCATACATTCAAACGGAAAGACCGAATGAAGCTTGCCAAGCTCACTCTCATTAAAACTCTTGCGGTATTTTTCCAGAATATCAAATTCTGTAAAACCCAAAGTAGGGTGAATTTCTGAAATATTCACTATCTTTGCCATATCTTATTAGTTTGGATATTTCCCCCGTTTTGGCCGTCAAATCTTATTTTCGGGGGAATACCTAAAGATACAAAAAAGCCAACTAATTCGCAATACTTTGTGTATGAATTAGTTGGCTGATTTTGTAATATTTAATTCAAATAATCGACCAATTGGCTTATTTTACCTTCTAATAAAAGAGACGTACCGAAAGTTTTCCAGTACGCCTCAAACAATCTTTACCAAGGTATAACAAATACTTATTCCAACTTTTCAAGTATAATTTAAAATCAACAGCTAATCGTTATATCAACGTTTCAGATTCGGATTCTTCTCAACTTCCTTCGGAGGATAATTATGATAAATGGAAGCCTCACCATTCCAAGGAACAGTTACAGACATATTCTCTTCCATTTTCAAATCTTCCTGAAGAGCATAGGTAAAAGTCGTCTTAGTTTCTTCGTCGTAGCTATAAGTCAATGTACCGGCAGGAACCAATACTTCATCCTGAGAACCACTACGGTAGTCATAACTTTCTTTGAGACGGTTCATGCGGAACTCATCAGAACGACGGGTTACCATAGCCAATACATAACCAGCCACTTCATAACCGTGTTCTTCATATGCTGCTTCTGCCAGTTGTTCAGCACTCATAGCATCCACAGCAGCTACAAATGATTCATCGGAACAAGCACGTGCACGTACCTGCTTTAGAGCAGATTTAGCCAAGCTGAGATCCTTTCCTGCGCGTGCCGCAGATTCGGCATACCAAAGAAGAACTTCTGAATAGCGGATTAGTTGATGTCGTTTGTTAATACACATACCTCCCCAAATAGGTTTGGTGTAATCGAAAGCAGCCGATGCAGGAAGTCCTGTCACAGGGTCTTTATTGACGGTAAACGCCACAAACATCGGGCGATAATCGGCAAATACTGCATTCGTACCATTATAGGGCTTTCCATCCGTAGTTGCCCACCAGTCAACCAACACTCCATTGTTTAATAGAATTTGTTTTGAATAAACAGCATCTTTACGAGGACCATCAGGAAAGTTTTTCCAATGACGCCGCTCTGCCAAAAAATCCCCCCAGCCACTCCAAAGTTTTCCTGATTGATGACAAGATGAAAGTTGTGAATCCCATTCCTGCCAACCGCCAAAATTAGAATTGTAATCTATTCCAAGGAGCGTCTCATTATGATGGTTTTTACTATAAGAGAAAACATCCTTCCATTCAGAAAGCAAAGAGTGGTCATAGGTACCCTTATTCACGCCATCCATTACTTCCTTAGCCTTGTCAGCCGCATTTGCATAATACTCGGTCTTATTCAAAGGGTAACCTGCCATCGCCATATAAACAGCTGCCAAAGTCGCCTTTACTGTCTGATCTGAAACGTAAATATTCTGTCCTTCAATGGAACGGTTAGCTTCCGTATATTTAGCCGGCAGGTTACAGGCTTCGGCAGCGTTCAAGTCTGACACGATTTGCTCATATACTTCTGCAACCGTCGATAGAGGTGTCAAATTGTTGTCTGGCAAATTATGAAGATTCATAGGCAACGGACCAAAAACACGCACCAAATTAAAATAAGCGAATGCACGCCAGTAGTAACCCTGACCAAGAGCAATATTGATTTCCTCTTGAGAAGTCATAGCCTTTCCAGCATTATCAATGATTAAATTTGCTGCCTTGATGATCGTATAAAATCGACTCCAAGTTCCTTCAAGACCTTTTGTGTCAGAAGGAGATTCAAAGGCATCTGCAGAAAGATAAGCACCCTTGTTTGATCCCGTAGTTGAGGTTACGTCATCTCCCTGGCATTGCACAATCATCGGATTAGAGTTACATTGGGATGCCTGTACTTTGGCATATAGGGCATAAACACTCATATCCAGTTCGTTTTGATTGGAAAAGAAATTTTCAGGGGTTAATTTTCCTTTCGGGTTTTCAGTCAGAAAATCACTGCAAGAAGGCATTGCCAACATAGATGCTGCAATAAAGCAGCCTAATACTATTTTATTTTTCATAATTGTCAATCATTTAGAAGTTCATACGTACACCAAAAGTAAAAGTTCTAGGAGTAGGATAAGTACCCGTATCAATACCATTTGCACGATCACCATAGTCACTTGAAAAAGAGTAACCAGCAGGATTGGATCCCTTGTAACTGGAAATAGTGAAGAGATTCTGAATACTGAAACTGAGCCGCAGGTCGGCTATTTTGGTCATGCTTTTCGGAAAATCGTAAGCTAAAGTCACATTCTCGCAACGGAAATAATCTGCATTCTCCACCCATTTGGTCGAATTGCCCAGATATTGATTGTTTTCAACACGGGGATCGGGCATCGTCTTACCTATTTCCTTCAAAAAATCCGCATCAGTAAACATTCGTGAATTACCAATCATAGAGTTCATGGCAAAACGGAGGGCGTTCAAACGTTTGGCACCGAAAGATGAATTGAAAAAATGCATTCAAGCTCCAGTTTTTATAACGCAGCGAATTGTTCCATCCCAGTGTAAAGTCGGGACTTGCTTTACCGAGCACAACACGATCATCTGTAGACGGATTACGTGTTATTTCATCATTGGCAGTATAAAAAGTGTCATATCCTTCATTGTCTATTCCTGCCCAACGATAACCAAAGAAAGTACCGATCGCTTCACCTTCCTTAATAATAGTACAATCAGTGATAATGGACTGGAAAGAACCACCATAAATAATGGGTTCCTGAGCAGTCAGTTTTGTTACCTTATTTTTCAAGTAAGTACCATTAAGTGTGGTTGACCAACTCCAATCCTTGCTTTGAACGATATTTGCAGTAAGAGCAATATCAAAACCTTGGTTGGAAACCTCACCGGCATTAATCAAATAAGAAGTTCCACCCAAATAATCAGCCAACTTGGTTGAAAGAAGTGCATCAGATGTCTTTTTATTGAAATAATCCACACTCAAGTCAATACGATTATCAAAAAAGCCCAAGTCGAAACCCACATCAAACTGCTTTGTCTTTTCCCATTTTATATCAGGAGTTGCAAGCGTATTGGCCCAATAACCGGTTACTCCTGAAGAATTACCGAAATAAGTGGTAGTCGTATTAAGGATTGCAAGAGTTGAATAAGGATCAATATCCTGATTACCTATAACACCATAACTGGCACGTATCTTCAAATTACTGATAAGGTCACGGGTACTTTCCATAAACGATTCATTGGAAGCAGTCCATGCAACGGCTACAGAAGGGAAATACCCCCACTTATCATTGGTGAAACGGCTGGAACCATCGGCTCGAAACGTACCAGTCAGCATATAGCGATTATCGTAATTATAGATAACACGTCCTACCCCTGAAAGCAATGCCCAATCCGAATAGCCGTTGGTTGCATCACGTGTGACAGCATTCTTCACATCCCACCAGCCTACTGATTCAGCTTGAAGTGAAGAACCGGAAATCCCCATATTACGAATCGTACTTTTTGTTGCTTCCCAAACCCCTGTTACGGTCAAATAATGTTTGTCATTCCAGGTATGATTATAGGTGATGTTATTTGAGGACTGAAGCAACATCCGCTGTAAATTACTGTTACCCATGCTATTCTTTCCTGCACCGTTTACAGATTGTGGTGTGAAGCTATAGGAAGTATTATTATAATAATCAACCCCATTGCTGCTTGTAAAAGTCAAGCCTTTGATAATATTGAATTTAAGATCAATATGTCCGCTGAACACATCGCGACGGCGCTCACTTTCGCTAGCTGCGATTATACCATAAGCATTAGCCTGAATCGTACCATAAGGGTCCCAATTATAGTAACCATTTTTATCTGTCATAGTCATGGTCGGAGAGGAATTAAAGGCTATCCACAAGGGATTATAACCTGACATCTCCAATCCCCCAATACCCTTACCAACACCATGAGATGCGTTTAAATCGACAGTAACATCCAGCCATTTAGCCATAGAGATCTTAATGTTGGCTTTAGCCGAATAACGTTCATAACTATTTTTGTCAATGACACCTTCATCACCCATATAGTTAGCGGAAACATACGTTTGAGTTCCTTCAGAGCCTTTTGAAAAGACAAGCTTGTAGTTTTGAGTCACACCTGTACGGAACATCTGATCCGTCCAATCAATACCGGGATTACTGCCATCCAAATAATCAGAAACCTCACTCGCACTAATACCCGCATAATCAACAAGTGCTTGGGCATAAGTTTTGGTATCCATCATCTTGGGAAGATTGGTAGCCTGAGAGATTCCTACCGAGGCGTCAAAAGTGATGTTAGTCTGCCCTTTCACACCACTCTTGGTTGTAATGATAACAACACCGTTGGCGCCACGTGAACCATAGATAGCAGTGGAGGAAGCGTCCTTCAGAATTTGCATACTTTGAATATCTTCCGGATTTATACCTTCAAGACCCGACTCACGAACCATACCATCTACGACATAAAGGGGATCATTACTTTTATTAATGGAATTGGTACCACGAATGCGAATCTTTACCGAACCACCCGGAACACCATCACTGACCACATTCACACCTGCAACACGCCCTTGAAGCGCATCACTTACTTGAGTAATGGGCTGGTCCTTAAAATTCCTGCTATCCAAAACGGAAACCGAACCTGCCAAGTCAGCCTTACGTACTGTACCATAACCCACCACAACCACTTCATCCAAAGTCTCAGTATCTTCCTGTAAGGTTATAGTCAAATTCTTTTGCCCTTTTACCAATATATTTTGAGCAATATATCCGATATAAGAGATCTTCAACGTAGCATTGGGCTTCACATTCAATGTAAACTTACCTTCAAAATCGGAGATAACCCCATTTACGGTTCCTGCCTCTACAATGTTTACACCGACTAATGGTTCTCCACTCGCATCAATAACTGTACCAGTTACACAAATTGTCTGTTGCTGTACTATTACTACGTTGTCACTCATATTTCCGGCAATTGCATACCCGGCATTACCCGACATCAATATACCCATACTCATTGGTACAGCTTTCAAAATTGGATTGTACCACGCAGACTCGAACAGCCTACCTAACGGCAATAATTTTTTCCTCATAAAATTCTTAAATCATTTAAGGTTAAACTAAGTTTGATGATTTGCAGCAAAATTAACTATATCCCCCCCTCAAGAGGGGTCCGTGTGCGTATAAAACAAATCAACTATCGTCTAAATTTTAAAAAGTAATACGATAAAAATCAAAAATCATATAAATTAGTTCCTTATTTATCTAAAAAAAAGATTTGTGAAGCTTTTCTCTATCAGGAAAAAAGTTTAATTTTGTTCTAAAATCATAAAGAGATGTACCGAATTCTACTTATACTATATATTATATGGGAGGGGTGTCAATTGCAAGTGGACAAGACTTTAATTACTCTTTCACCCAACTTTCCACTAATCAAGGATTATCACAAGCTTCTGTTACCTCCGTTACAATGGATCAGAAAGGAAGACTATGGATAGGTACTCAGAGCGGCTTGAACTATTATTTCCAGCAGCAACTAAAACCTTCATTCACCATGAAAGTGATTCCCTATCCTTACCTAACAATTACATCAATCACATAGTAGAAGATTCATTAGGTACCATCTGGGTGGCCACCTCCAAAGAGATGGTTTTATATAACAGCGATAATCATAATTTCACGCCTACTGGATACAATTGTATTTATTCTTCCCTCTGCATTGAAGGAGGTATATTGTTTGGAAGTGAGAATATCATTTTCCGCTATAATTATAAAAGCCGGACCATGGACAGCATCTATATTTGCCAGAAGAAGAATTTGGATATATCCGAATACCGGATACAAAAAATGGTTCAGTTGAAAAAAAATAAAATACTGATAGGAACCAAAGAACAAGGTATCTATCTCTATGATTGTTGCACGCAACAGCTCACCCGTTTCACATCAGATATCCATCATCTACTGATTTCGCTCTATGTAGTATCAGACAAGTATGTATATGCCTCTTTTTACGGCAATGGGATTTATTGCTACAACCAAGATGGCAAGATAGTAAAGTCTTATACATCAAAGACTTCTTCTTTAAACAACAACTATGTGCTAGACATCATCGAACATAAAGGACAATTATGGATTGCTACAGACGGAGGAGGTATCAATATACTTGACATGAACTCCGACCAAATCAAAGTAATGTGTCATGTGGCTGGAGACAACTTCTCTTTGCCTGTCAATTCTATTGTCTTATTATACGAGGACAGAAACGGGAACTTATGGGCAGGTAGTGTCCGAGGGGTATCTTTAACATTAAGAAAACCTATATAAGAACTTATAAAGATGTAGCCCTGAACAACTCCAACGGTTTAAGCGATAAGTCTATCATTTCCTTATATGAAGATGACGATGACAAATTATGGATTGGTACAGATGGAGGAGGTATTAATCTATATGATCCACACACCGATCAGTTTACCCATTTTCCTTCGACCTACGGAGACAAAGTGGCCTCTATCGCCAAAATATCTGAAAAGGAGTTGATGGTATCTCTTTACACAAAGGGTATATTTATTTTCAATAAAATAACCGGCACTTACCGCCCCTTTACCATTGTTGATGAAGGTACAAATTACAAAGAATGCTTCTATGGCTATCTTCCATTGGCCCATCAAGTAGCCAATGATAAAATTTACATTATCAGTTACCGTCCATGGGTATACCATCCATTAAGTGGAAAATTCTCTTTAATGCCCACCAACAATCTGAAAAATACGGATGCATTGCGTCTCGTCTATTCCAATGAGCATTTCTCATTATTAAAACGTGTCAATCAAATATTTTATGTACCTCAAGAAAACGACAGTATCAGCCTTTTATGTGAAATAGACCCAGAGGAGACAATTACAGCTCTTGCCTATCAGGATAGTACTATTTGGATAGGTACGGACCGAGGTCTGGGATGTTATGATATGATACACAAAAATTCCACCATATACATACCAACTATTTTGAAAAAATATCTTTCCTCATTGGCGACAAAAAAGGAAGATTATGGATTTGTGCACACAACAAACTATTTTCTTATCTGATTAAAGAAAAGAAATTCACGTTGTGGAACAGTTCTGACGGATTTCTGCCTAACGACATACTAGCTGCCCACTACACACTATCCAATCCCAATTTTGTTTATTTGGGAGGTGCAGAAGGGCTGGTGAAAATCAATACCAATATTCCTCAGTCTGAAACGCAAATACCTCAGATAAGTCTGGCAGATATTAAATTTAACGGATGTTCTTATCTGAAACAAATGAAGAATCAGACACTTCATATTCCATGGAACTACAATTCATTGACCATTCATATATGTGTAAAAAATGAAGATATCTTCCAAAAGAACTTGCTCAGATATACCATATCAGGCAGAGGAAAACAAACGGTCGAAAGTTTCGACTCCGAACTCTCTTTATCTTCCCTGTCACCAGGTAAATATAAAATCTGGGTATCAAGCAGCACCAAAGATGGTGAATACACTACTCCTGTACCCATAATCAACATTGTCATCACTCCACCCTGGTATAAAAGTAGTTGGTTTTTCTCGATATGTACTCTTTTATTTATTCTTTTTACCATTAAAATAGCTCTTTGGGTATTTCATAAGAAAAAGAAGGAAATGAGAGATGAAATGGGCGATTTTGTCCAAACCGTCCTCTATAATGTACTGGGAAATAAAGAAGAAAATACAAAAGAGAAAGACTTGGAAGAAATAACAGATGCTTCATATCCTCAATCAATGGAAGCAACTCCACTCAGCAGTGCTGACGCAGATTTCATAAAAAACTGGATCAAATTATCAATGAGAATCTATCAAGTGAAAAACTATCTATCAAGTACCTGACAGATACCATGGCCATGAGCCGTGCATCTTTATATAATAAAGTAAAGCAAATTACCGGATTAGGGGTCAATGAATATATCAACAGACTACGCATAGAACGCTCTGTATACCTTTTAGCAAATACCAATCTGAGCATTAGCGAGATTTCCTATGAAGTAGGTTTTTTCTTATCCGCGCTATTTCAGTACTTCATTTAAACAGATGAAAGGGGTTACACCTTCACAATTCAAGGAGAAAAACAAAAATAGCGGACACATATAAACTGTTAGAGCAAACAGGCCTGCCATTTATTATTTTGAACGAAATAAAGAACTGACATTCAGATTCTTTACTTCGTTCAACAGGTCATAAAATGATACCAATATTAACAAGCCTTGAAACTCATATCCAGCCCCTTCACGGAGTGAGTCAGCGCACCGAAAGAAATGAAATCCACTCCTGCCTGCGCATAAGGCAACATAGTATCGTAAGTAATACCACCGGAAGACTCGGTTTCGCAACGACCTCCTACTATCTCTACAGCCTTACGAGTATCTTCAGGTGTAAAGTTATCAAACATAATACGATCCACACCTTCTGCCAACGCCTGATTCAATTCGTCAAAGTTACGCACTTCCAATTCAATCTTCAAGTTCTTACCCTTTGCCTTACAATATTCTTTGGCACGGGACACCGCATTGTGTATGCCGCCTGCGAAATCTACATGGTTGTCTTTCAGCAGAATCATATCAAACAAACCGATACGGTGATTACATCCTCCTCCTATCTTTACAGCCATCTTCTCCATGATACGCATACCCGGAGTTGTCTTACGGGTATCAAGTACACGAGTTTTCGTACCTTCCAGTTTCTTCACATATTTATTGGTCATAGTAGCAATGCCACTCATGCGTTGCATGATATTCAGCATCAAGCGTTCTGTCTGAAGAAGTGACTGAACTTTACCTTCCACCACCATAGCCACATCACCCGGTTTCACGTGAGTTCCATCTTGAATGAACACCTCCACCTTCATTGTGGGATCAAAACGGCGAAATACTTCTTTAGCCACTTCAATGCCTGCCAAAATACCTTCTTCCTTAATCAACAACTTTGATTTTCCCATTGCATCTGCGGGAATACATGACAAGGTAGTATGATCCCCATCACCTATATCTTCAGCAAAAGACAGGTCTATCAGTCTGTCTATTAAGTCTTTACTACTAATTCGTCCATAATGTTATCGTTTTTTATGAATTGATAGGCAAAGGTAGAGATTTTCCGTATTTTTTTGCAAAGTAAACCAGAAAAGAACGTATGAAATTTACATTATTAGTAGTAGGACGCACTGTCGAAAAACATTATATCACCGCTATCAATGATTATGTGGAACGTACCAGGCACTTCATTTCTTTCGATATGGAAGTCATCCCCGAACTCAAGAACACCAAAAACCTGAGTATGGAGCAACAAAAAGAGAAGGAAGGAGAACTAATTCTGAAAGCTTTGTTGCCGGGCGATGTAGCGGTTTTATTGGATGAACATGGAAAAGAATTCCGTTCCGTAGAATTTGCCAACTGGATAGAACGCAAAATGCACACTGTAAACAAACGGTTAGTATTCATCATTGGGGGGCCATACGGATTTGCACCCAAAATATATGATGCAGCCCAAGAAAAGATCTCATTATCCAAGATGACCTTCTCACATCAAATGATACGCCTTATTTTCGTAGAACAGCTATACCGGGCGATGACTATATTGAATAACGGTCCTTATCATCATGAATAGAAATATATAGCGGTTAGTGATTAACACCTGTGGCATAATAGCGCAGTCCATTCATCACTAACCACTAATTCTCTCCCTATTTTCCAATTTCAAAGTCCACACACACTGGTAAATGGTCGCTATAGCCACCATGATATTTCTTTCCCCAGTAGGTACGTGATGGGATATCACCACCATATATTTTTCATCTTCTTCCAATAGGAACGGATATTTTAAAATCTGTGCCTTGTCATAAGAAGTACATATACCGTCATGTCCCTGCAACAGGAATCCGGAAACAATCAACTGATCAAGTATTCCCCATTCACCCCGATAGCGGTAAGTACCTTCCTTGCGTCCGTCCATCAGATTATACAGTTTCTTAGCCTGTACTTCACCTTTCGGAGCCACGGCACCCAATACTTTAGCTATCGAATTATTAGTGGGATAATCATTAAAATCACCCATTATCATCACATTGGGATGCTGGCGAAGGTTCATGACGGAATCTGCCGCTATGTTCAATATCTGTGCAGTGAAAAGACGATAAGGCTCACTTTTTTCCTCACCACCGGCACGAGACGGCATATGGCACACAAACACGTCCAAAGTATCACCTGATGCTACCTGCCCCATCACATGAAGGATATCACGTGTAGGGCGGCGTTCCATCTCCTTATAAGGAACAGAAAGGCTGTTTTTGCCTAGCAACTTAAAAACTTCCTCGCTGATAAAGCAACGCCACGTCAATACCACGCTCATCAGGAGAATCAGTCATGACATAACGATAACCTGCCTCGCGTAATGGCGAGTTTTCTGTCAGATCTTTCAAGCAATGATCATTTTCCACTTCACAAAGCCCCACCAAATCGGGAACATTTTCCTCACCGGTGGCAATAATAACCTTAGCTATCTTAGCCAATTTATCATGATAGCGCGCTTGTGTCCATCCTTTCGAGCATCTGGCAAAAATTCATAATCATTTTTCAACGTGTCGTGCTGACAATCGAACAAATTCTCTACATTATAGAACATTACCCGAAACGGTTCCTGTGCATACGTTACCCCTACCAGGTAGCACAAACAAAGAAATAAAATTGTTTTCTTCATATAAATTATTTTGTCGGTATATTAACCAATACATCCAGCAAATGACGCCAGAATTTATCTACAGTAGGTATCAGCATACGCTCATCAGGTGAATGAACACCACGCAAAGTAGGTCCAAAAGAAACCATATCCAGTGACGGATATTTCTCAAGGAACAAACCACACTCCAATCCGGCATGAATTGCCTTTACTTTAGGTTCCACACCAAAAAGTTTTTTATAGCTATCTACCGCAACTTTCAAAACAGGAGAATCCGTATTCGGTTTCCACCCTGGATAGCCTTCACCAGTTGTTACTTCAGCACCTCCCAAAAGAAAAGCAGAACGGATCATCTCGGACATATCCTTGCGTGATGAAAGAATGGAGCTGCGCTGGCTAGTCACTATTTTAATCTTGTTTCCCTCTACCTGTTTGATGGAAGCAATTAGACGAAGTTTCTACTAATCCCGGAATATCCTGACTCATGGCATACACTCCATTGTGCACAGCGTAAACAGCTCTCAGAAGGTGTCCGGCAGTAGTCATATCTATCGCTTCCTTACAAGGGGATTCAGAAGAGAGTTCGGTTCTCAAGTTCGGTTCTGTCGCAGCATATTCATTCTCCAGTTCTGCAGTATAGATATTCAAATCTACACGAACCGATTCCTTATCCTTCATAGGTACCGCACATAATGCCTGTGCCTCACGAGGTATGGCATTATGCAGGTTTCCACCATCAATCTCACATAAATATAAAATATATTTAGAAGCCAACTGGGTCAGAAAACGATTCAGCAGCTTATTGGCATTCGCTCTACCTTTATTAATATCATCACCGGAGTGCCCACCAGTCAGTCCCTTGACCGCCACACGGAAATAGAAATAATCCTGTGGGGCAGAAACAGGCTGATAAGTAAATTCCGCTGTAGTATTTGCCCCACCGGCACAGCCGATAAATAATTCTCCTTCATCTTCCGAGTCCAAATTAATCAGAATATCACCAGTCATAAACCCTGGCTTCAATGCAAAAGCACCTGTCAATCCAGTTTCTTCATCCACCGTGAAAAGACACTCCAGCGGACCATGCTCTATATCAGTAGCAGCCAATATAGCTAATTCTGTCGCCACACCGATACCATTATCCGCCCCCAATGTAGTACCTTTGGCTTTCAACCATTCACCGTCCACCACTGTTTCAATAGGATCAATTAGAAAATCATGCTCCACATCACTGTTTTTTTCACAAACCATATCTATATGAGACTGCAAAATCACAGTTTTCAAATTCTCCTTACCCGGAGTGGCAGGCTTTTTAATTAATACATTGCCTACTTCGTCTGTCTTGGTTTCCAAACCATGTTCTCTACCGAAGGCTTTCAAATAAGCAATTATTTTCTCCTCTCTTTTAGAGGGACGGGGTACCTTACATATCTCTTCAAAATAATAAAAGACAGATGCAGGCTTTAAATTCTTTTCATTCATAATCATGTCGTTTAGGCAAATTCTGTTTCCAAATTTGCAAAAAAATGGTTAAATAATTCTCTTAAATAGGACACTTCCTCTTTTTAATGAAAAAAAGAGAAAGCTAAATCATTGCAAAATTCTATATTTGCTATGCAAATTTAGTCCGCAGACACGAAATGCTTCAATAAATTTGGCATTTCCCTTGCCTTACACTAACTTTGCACCACAAAAATAATAGAAATGCTTGATACTATCCTTATAACTGTGTTAATAGTTGCTATCTGTATAGCATTATTGTCTATCGGAATCTTTCTAAAAGGAAAGTTTCCAAACACGCATGTAAGCGGTAATAAGGCACTCCGTAAAAAAGGAATAGGCTGTGTGCAATCACAAGATCGTGAAGCACGCAAACCTAATAAAAATGCCATAGCCGAAATTGAAAAGCAAAGCAAAACGGATAATAATTAATAAACAATACGTGAAAAAGATTATGAAAAGAACAAATTTCATCCTGAATGGATTTCTAGCGCTAGCCATCGTGTTAGTGTTCGCACAATGTAGCGACAAAAACAACAACGCTGCAACTTCTTCCGCTGCTCCGGCTGCCGGCGTTGCAGGTTCCTCAAACATGAAAATAGCTTATGTGGAAATCGATTCACTGTTGACTAAGTACAATTTCTGGAATGACTTAAATGAAGTGATGATACAGAAAGAAGAAAATATCCGCACTACTTTAAATGAAAAAGCAAAGAAGCTGGATGCTGATGCTAAAGAATTCCAACGCAAACTGGAAAATAATGGCTTTTTGCTACACGTGAACGTGCTGAACAAGAACAGATGAGACTGATGAAGCAACAACAAGAACTGCAGGCACTCCAACAGAAACTAAGCGACGAGCTAGCTTCTGAAAACCAAAAAAACAGCTTGCAGTTACGTGATTCTATCAATTCATTCTTGAAAATTTATAATCAGAACAAAGGATATGATCTGATTATCAGCAATACAGGATTTGACAACTTGCTATACGCTAATCCGGCATACAACATCACACAAGAAATCATTGACGGACTGAATGCACGTTATACTCCCTCTTCTGTAAAAAAATAATAGTTCATCAACCTTATATATGCAAAGCCGGAACAGTCTACTGTTCCGGCTTTACTTTTTAAACAAAAAGCACCCTATAAACGTTTTTATTATAATAAAAATAACGAAAGGAGAACATTATGGAAAGATTTGAAGATTTAATCACCTCAAACATCCCTGTATTAGTTGATTTTTTTGCTGAATGGTGCGGACCTTGCAAAGCCATGAAACCTATTTTAGAAGAATTAAAAGGAATAAAAGGGGAAAAAGTAAGAATTGTCAAGGTAGATGTAGACAAACATAAAGAAATTGCTGCATACTATCAGATTCAGTCAGTTCCCACACTGATGATTTTTAAAGACGGTAAGCAATTGTGGCGACAAAGTGGTGTAATGCGTGCCAATGATTTAAACACTATTCTAGCCCAATATGAGTAAAATATGAAGAAAACAATCACATGTATTCTATTAACTGCCGGATTAACGGGATATCTCAGTGCCCAAACTCCTGTCCAGGATAAGTCAGATAAAAATTCAGGAAAAGTCATACGTATGGACAAACAAATGTTCTTGGATAATATATTTGACTACACTTCCGGTTCCACTAACTGGAAATACAAAGGAGAGAAACCGGCAGTTATTGATTTTTACGCCACATGGTGTGGTCCCTGCCGTATGGTTGCCCCTCTGCTAAAAAGTCTGGCCAAAGAATACAAAGATCGAATTGCAGTTTACAAAGTAGATACAGACAAACAAAAAGAATTATCTGCCGTTATGGGAATACAGTCACTGCCCACCATCATCTTTATCCCCAAAACGGGACAGCCACAAATCATTATAGGAGCAGCCAATAAAGCTACTTTCAGGAAAGCCATTGAAGAAGTGTTACTGAAAGAATGAGAAACAAGCCCTATATATCTCTAATCTAAATATAACCAATAAAAGAGAGGGGGCAATAATAATTGCTCCCCCCCTCTCTCCATTTATACTATAGCAAATTGTATATTATTTCTTGAAATATCTGTTGTACAAACCTTCAAAACCTTTGCCGTGACGAGCTTCGTCCTTAGCCATTTCGTGAACTGTATCGTGAATAGCATCCAAGTTCAAAGCTTTTTGCACGAGTAGCAATGCGTTTCTTGTCAGCACAAGCACCTGACTCAGCATTCATTCTCTTTTCCAAGTTAGTCTTTGTATCCCACACACAGTCACCCAGCAACTCAGCAAACTTAGCAGCATGTTCTGCTTCTTCCCAAGCATAACGTTTGAAAGCTTCAGCAACTTCAGGATAACCTTCGCGGTCTGCCTGACGGCTCATTGCCAAATACATACCAACCTCAGTACACTCACCCATGAAATGGTTGTTCAAATCCTTAATCATTTCTTCATCACAACCTTTTGCTACGCCGATAACGTGTTGGTCTGCAAATTCCAATCCACCTTCTGTTTCTACCATTTCGTTAAACTTAGAAGCAGGCGCTTTACACAACGGACATTTTTCAGGAGCTGCATCACCTTCATGAATATAACCACAAACTGTACAAATAAACTTTTTCATAATTTCTTTTTTTATTAGTTAGTCAATATTTTATTTATTAGTTAGTCATTTACTCTCTATCCTTTTTAACTTCTTTCTTAATCTTCTTTAGAACAAGCAGGGCATATACCTTTATAATATTGGTGAATTTCATCCACTTTGAATCCATTCATATCAATTTGCTCTACTTTTTTCACTTCATTACTATAGGGTAAATCGAATATTTTACCACATTTCTTGCAAAGGAAATGAGCATGCAGGGAAGTATCGCCGTCAAAACACGCATTCTTTTCATCAATTGTAAGCATTAAAGCTGCTCCATGCTCGACAAAGAGTTTCAGTGTATTATACACTGTAGTCTTGGACAAGGTTGGAATATCCTTACATAGCGCCAAATAAATCTCATCGATAGAAGGATGAGTTTTATGAGCCAACAAATAATCCATAATAGCTATGCGCTGTACGGACGGCTTAATGTTATAACTGATAAGATAATCGTAACTCTTCATATATTCCCTTTTTGTAACTATTACAATTTTATTTCATATGCAAAGATAGATAGTTATTCGCAACAAACAAATAAATCACGCACTTTTTTTTATTTTTTTTATTTAGAGGTATAAATCGGGAAAGAATGATTAATTTTGCAGGTATATATAATAATAGGTATAATATGAAATACGGTTTTGTAAGAGTGGCGGCTGCCATTCCGATAGTGAAAGTGGCTGACTGCAAATTTAATGCACAACAGATTGAAACTCAAATTGCCATAGCAGACGGGAAAGGAGTACAAATTATCATTTTCCCCGAACTAAGTATTACAGGGTATACTTGCGCCGACTTGTTCGGTCAGTCTTTACTGTTGGAAGAAGCAGAAATGGCTTTAATGCAAATTATGAATAATACCCGACAAATGGATATCATCTCTATTATAGGGATGCCTGTGGTTATGAATTCCACGCTGCTGAACAGTGCTGTTGTTTTCCAAAAAGGGAAAATACTGGGTATTGTTCCTAAAACATATTTACCTAATTATAAAGAGTTCTATGAACAACGCTGGTTTACCTCTGCTCTGAACCACCCGGATGCCAATGTACGCCTCTGCGGACAAAATGTACCGGTCAGCGCCAACCTGCTTTTCGACACTCCGGAAACTTGCTTTGGCATTGAAATCTGCGAAGACATGTGGGCCCCCATTCCGCCCAGTTCCGCATTAGCACTGAAAGGAGCGGAAATCATTTTCAACATGTCTGCCGACAATGAAGGAATAAGCAAGCATAATTATGTCCGTTCATTAGTCAGTCAACAATCAGCACGCTGTCTGGCAGGATATGTATTCAGTTCATCCGGTTTCGGCGAATCAACCACAGACGTTGTTTTTGCAGGCAACGGACTGATATATGAAAACGGCACGTTACTTGCCGAGTCTGAACGTTTCTCATTCAAGGAACAATTGGTCATCAGTGAAATAGACGTGGAGCGTCTTCGTGGTGAACGGTTGACCAATACCACTTTTGCCGCCAATATCGGCAACTGCCCGGGACGTCCCGCCATCCACATCAGTACAGAATTTGTCAACACACGCGATCTTAGTCTGACGCGCAGTATAGAAGCTCATCCTTTTGTTCCTCAAGGCAAAGAATTGGATGAACGCTGTGAAGAAATCTTCGCTATCCAAATAGCAGGACTAGCCAAACGTCTGGTACACACTCACTGCAAGACTGTAGTAGTCGGTATTTCCGGTGGTCTGGATTCCACCTTGGCACTTTTGGTCTGTGCCAAGACTTTCGATAAATTGGATCTGCCACGAAAAGGTATCATCGGCATCACCATGCCTGGTTTCGGTACTACCGACCTACTTATAACAATGCTCTCCATCTGATGGCTTCACTAGGTGTTACCATTAAAGAAATCAGCATAAAGGAATCCTGCATCCAACACTTTAACGATATAAACCACGACATGACCGTACACGATGTAACCTACGAAAACAGCCAGGCACGCGAACGGACTCAAATTCTGATGGATGTTGCCAACCAATTGGGCGGTCTTGTCATTGGTACGGGAGACCTTTCAGAACTTGCCCTAGGCTGGGCCACCTACAATGGCGACCATATGTCTATGTACGGAGTCAATGGAAGCATTCCCAAAACACTGGTCAAATACCTGGTAAATTGGGTGGCTTTGAATGGCATGGATAATGAATCACGTATTACCCTGCTCGATATTGTAGACACTCCTATCAGTCCCGAACTGATTCCTGCTGATGAAAACGGCAATATAAAACAAAAGACAGAAGATTTGGTAGGACCATACGAACTGCATGATTTCTTCCTTTATCAATTCCTACGTTTCGGTTTTCGTCCCGCCAAGATATTCTTCTGGCAAGTATCGCTTTTCGTGATACATACGATGAGGAAACAATCAAAAAATGGCTTACTATATTCTGCCGCCGTTTCTTTCAACAACAATTCAAACGCTCTTGCCTGCCCGATGGTCCCAAAGTGGGATCTGTATCACTCAGTCCCCGAGGAGACTGGCGTATGCCGAGCGATGCCAGTGCAGCTTCATGGCTGAAAGAATGCGAAGAGCTATAAACCACATAAAAAAGTAAGTCGGCTTCAAAGACAAAGTAACTTAACTTAATCGCCCAACTAAGTTAAGTTACTTTGTCTTTGAAGCCGACTTAAATACATCCCTTGCTTGAGGGTACTTCAAAATGGTAAATATCTCTTCGCACAGCCATCTTTATGGCACGAGCCAAAGCTTTGAAAATACCTTCTATTTTATGATGCTCATTCTGCCCCTCGGCTTTGATATTTAAATTCATACGAGCTGCATCACTCAATGATTTAAAAAAATGAAGAAACATCTCGGTAGGCATCTCCCCTATTTTCTCCCGATGAAACTCAGCATCCCATACCAACCATGCTCTACCGCCAAAATCCAAAGCTACCCGACAAAGACAATCATCCATGGGCAAGCAATATCCGTAACGCTCAATGCCACGCTTGCTGCCCAATGCCCGATAAATACATTCACCCAAAGCAATGGCAGTATCTTCAATAGTATGATGTTCGTCCACTTCCAAATCACCTTTTACTTTAATGGTAAGATCAATACCACCATGTTTTCCAATCTGTTCCAACATGTGATCAAAAAAACCAATACCTGTGGAAATATCACATTTTCCGCTGCCATCTAAATTTAAGCTGATATAAATATCCGTTTCCTTCGTAGTACGACGGACCTCCGCTATACGTTCTCCGGCAAAAAGGAATTCAGCGACCTTATCCCAATCCGTAGTCGCCAATACACAGTAGGATTCCAAATTCTTTTCCTTCAGAATCCATATTTTCTTGCAACAAAATAGCCTTACAGCCCATATTTCTAGCCAGTTCCACATCTGTAGCACGATCACCAATAACAAAACTGTTAGCCAAATCATAATCACCGGTAAGATATTTTCCCATCATTCCTGTTCCAGGCTTACGGGTAGACACATGGTCTTCCGGAAAACTGCGGTCTATCAAGATATCATCAAAAATGATGCCTTCCCCCTCCAATGTCTTCAACACCAGGTTGTGCACCGGCCAAAAGGTATCCTCAGGAAAAGAAGAAGTACCGAGGCCGTCTTGATTGGTAACCATCACAAATTCAAAGTCGAGTTTGCTGCGGATAAATCCCAAATTACGAAAAACCTTAGGATAAAACTCCAATTTATGGAAAGAATCCAATTGGTAGTCAATCGGTGGCTCTATAACCAACGTACCGTCACGATCTATAAACAACGCTTTCTTCATACTTCAACATTCATAATTCTTCAATGCTTCCAACAACATATCATTCTCCGGACGTGTACCAATGGTCACACGCAAACAATCACGACATAAAGAAATACTGGTACGGTTACGCACTATGATACCTTTACCTACCAAATAATTATATATTTTCTTGGCATCTGTCACTTTAGCTAGAAAGAAATTGGCATCCGTAGGATAGATTTTCTCACAACAAGGCAGTTCTACAAATTCATTGACCAAACGCGTCCGTTCTTCCAATAACGACTTTACCCAACGTTCTACCTCATAATGCCGGTGCAACATCATAACAGCCTCTTTCTGTGTCAGCAGATTCACATTATACGGATATTTAATCTTACTGAAAATAGAGATGATTTCTTTAGACGCAAAGGCCATGCCCAAACGAATGGCAGCACATCCCCATGCCTTAGAAAAAGTCTGAAAGACAATCAAATTAGGATATTTATCTAAATCGGCAAGGAAAGACGGCGCATCAGAAAAATCGGAATAGGCCTCGTCTATAATCACCAATCCCTGAAAAGTATCCAGTAATTTTTCCATTTCCCTACGATCCAGGTTATTACCGGTAGGATTATTGGGCGAGCAAAGAAAAACCAGTTTGGTGTGATCGTCTGTTGCCGCCAATAGTTTATCGGCACTGAACTGATAGTTTTCATCCAATAACACCTTGCGATATTCTACATCGTTGACATCAGCACACACCTGATACATACCATAAGTAGGGTCAATAGCCACTACATTATCCACCCCCGGAATACAGAACGCGCGATACACCAAGTCAATAGCCTCATCACTGCCGTTTCCCAGAAAGATCGTATCGGGGTCTACCTTTTTAATAGGAGCTATCATATTCTTCAATTCCCGCTGCATAGGATCAGGATAACGGTTATTAGGTGTATTGTACGGGTTCTCATTGGCATCCAGAAAAACAGATGCCTCCGCTCCATTATATTCGTCACGTGCCGATGAATAGGGTTTCAAAGCCCAAATATTCGGGCGCGTCAATTCTTTCAAATCTTTCATCTATACTGTTTTTAATCTTACGGTTACTGCATTCTTATGCGCACCCAGTTGTTCATTAGCCGCCATCACCTCAATAGCAGGACCGATATTCTGAATACCCTCGCCATTAATCTCCTGAAAAGTGATTTTACGGATAAAACTATCCAGACTCACCCCACTATACGCTTTGGCATAACCATTGGTAGGTAAAGTATGATTGGTTCCGGATGCATAATCACCGGCACTCTCCGGAGTAAGTGAACCTAGAAATACAGATCCGGCATTGACAATACGCTCTGCCTGTTCCATATAATCCCTGGTCTCGATAATCAAATGCTCGGGAGCATATTCATTCGTCAGAGCAATTGCCTCATCCATATCCCTCACCAAAATCAATTTGCTGCTTGCCAACGACTTTTCGGCTATTTCCCATCTGGGAAGCAAAGCCAACTGGCGTTGTACCTCATACTCCACCTCCTTCATTAATTTCTCAGAAGTAGTTATCAGCATGGCCTGACTATCAACTCCATGTTCCGCCTGTGAAAGCAAATCGGCTGCCACAAATACAGGATTAGCCGTCTCGTCGGCCAGCACTTCGACTTCAGAAGGACCGGCAGGCATATCTATCGCAACATCCCGCAAAGAAACCTGCTGCTTGGCAGCCGTTACATATTGGTTACCCGGACCGAAAATTTTATAAACCTTAGGCACACTTTCCGTTCCGTATGCCATAGCAGCGATGGCCTGCACCCCTCCTGCTTTGAATATTTTATTTACCCCGGCCAATTTTGCCGCATACAAGATAGCAGGATGAACCTTTCCTTCTTTATCAGGAGGAGTACAAAGTACGATTTCCTTGCAACCTGCAATCTGTGCCGGAGTAGCCAACATCAATACGGTAGAAAATAAAGGCGCCGTGCCTCCGGGAATATACAAGCCCACCTTTTCAATAGCAACCGCCTTCTGCCAACAAGTTACCCCGGGTACGGTCTGCACCTTTTTCCCTTCAAACCGCTGAGAACTATGAAAAGTATGAATATTTTTCTGTGCCAGCATGATAGCTGCCTTCAATTCAATGGGTACCTCCTTTTCCGCTTCAGCAATTTCCGTTTCAGTAACCCCCAGTGAGTCCAGTTTCACCTTATCAAAACGTTCTTCATATTCCCTCACCGCTTTATCTCCTTCCGTCTTCACTTTATCCAGCACTTCTTTAACCGTATTGCGCAGCGTGTCTGTATTCAATGCCGGACGACGGAGAATTTCCATCCAGTCTTTCTTTTCAGGATATATTATTTTCTTCATACATGTATTCTTTTATAAGTTTACAAATCTCGCCTGACGTATGGACCGGCTATAATATCATTTTCTCAATGGGCAATACCAAAATACCTTCCGCGCCCAATGCTTTCAGTTTTCCGATGATCTCCCAAAAACGTTTCTCGTCAAGCACTGTATGTACCGAACTCCATCCTTCTTGTGCCAATGGCATCACAGTAGGACTCTTCATACCCGGCAGCACTTGATAATTTCTTTCAAACGCTCTGTCGGAGCATTCATCAAGACATATTTCTTGTCTTCGGCAGCTTTCACCGCTTCAATACGGAACAAGAGTTCGTTCAGAATCTCTTTCTTCTCCTCAGACATATTCTTATTGCCTATCAGCAACGCCTCACTTTTCATAACCACTTCCACTTCCTTCAAGCTATTGCTTACCAAAGTAGATCCCGAACTGACAATATCAAAAATAGCATCAGCCAAACTGATTCCCGGAGCAATCTCTACCGAACCGGTAATGACATGAATATCAGAATGAATGCCATTCCGATCCATGAAATCTTTCAAAATGCCGGGATAAGAAGTCGCAATCTTACGTCCTTCAAACCAAGACAAACCCGGATAGTCCACATCTTTAGGTATAGCCAATGACAAACGGCACTTGCTGAACCCCAAACGTTTAATCACCTCAGCGTCCTCTTTTTCTCTCTACAAACTCATTCTCGCCTACGATCCCTAAATCAGCCACTCCACCAGCCACCGACTGAGGAATATCATCATCGCGAAGAAAAAGAACTTCGATAGGAAAATTAGATGACTGTACTAAAAGAATTCTTTTAGAAGCGGAGATTTTAATATCTGCCTCTTGTAATAATGCCATTGTCTCTTCAAACAAACGGCCTTTTGACTGTACTGCAATTCTAAGCATGATTCTATCTGTTTTTAATTATTAACCGGCAATAAAAAGGGCTTACCGTTTTCGGCAAGCCCTATATCATTATACTACAATATCACCTTAGCCCACCGAATTATTCGTTAGGAAAATGATGATGATGTGTAGCAGTTCTAACCATAGTCTTTTCTTTTTACTTGCGACAAAAATAAAGTTTATATTTAATATCAGCAAATAATTATCGCAAAAACTTTGTTTTTTCTTTCAAATTAAAGGTATTATCTCATCTTGCTCCACCTCGCAGTTCAAGAAATGCATTTCTTCCTTTGCCTTCTCTTGAGAAAAAGTGAAATAAGTGCACAGCGCCTTGGTGCAAAGTTCCTCCTTATTATTATAAATAGCCGCTTCTACAAATACGATATTGCGCTTTCTCTCCTTTATGGAAGCCTTCAATACGATATGCGAATCGTTGGTATTAACAGGTTTCATATAGCGGGTTTCCATTTTGGACGTAACACCGGTAGTCTGTAGTTTACGCAAAACCACCCATGCACAAATCTCATCCAGCAGCACCGCCTGAATACCGCCATGCAACGTATCAATCCATCCCTGAAACTGTGGCTGAGGTTTCCATATACTAATTACCTCATCCCCATCCTCATAAAATTCCATCTTCACTCCGGCTTCATTGTTGGGAGCACAGCCAAAGCAATTATATCCTTCCATCCCTTTCCAGGGATTGATTATCTTTTTCATAGGCTATCTTTTTAGAATTCATAATCCACACAAGCACGATCAGCCTTAACCTCCTTCAAAAGGCCGGCTGCAGCTACATGATCCGGATGAACGGCATAGGCATTGACATCTGCCAGCGTATCGAATTCACTATCCAGACAAATATCCCATTTTTCAGCAGAATTGGCATTCAGTCCCACAAATATATGACGGATAAAACCTATCTTGGCCGGCAAAGCTTCAATAGCCGCTTTAAAATCATTCATCACTTTCAATTTTTCTTCCTGTGAAAGAGTTTCTTTCAATTTAAATAAAACAATGTGCTTAACCATACTTGATATTTTAATTAATTATCCTACTTTTGTAATCGACACAGGGCTAAAGTATTTAACCTGATGCAAAAGTAACAGTTTTGTTTTAAAATACATTCTATTATTATGATAATTATTGGTATAGCCGGCGGAACCGGTTCAGGAAAGACCACTGTAGTTAGAAAAATCATAGAGAGCCTGCCCCCAGGTTCCGTTGCAGTCATTCCACAAGATTCATATTATAACGATCAGTCATCCATTCCCTTGGAAATACGTAAACAAACCAATTTCGACCATCCCGATGCTTTTGACTGGCCGCTCTTTGAACAACAGATTGCCGACCTGCGCAAAGGGCATCCCATTGAGCAGCCCACCTATTCTTATCTAGTATGTACACGCCTGCCCGAAACAGTTCGTGTAGAGCCAAAGGAAGTCATCATTGTGGAAGGTATCATGAGTCTCTATGATAAAGAGTTACGAGACTTGATGGACTTAAAGATTTTTGTGGATGCCGAACCCGACGGACGTTTGCTGCGTGTGATTACCCGCGACATGGTGGAACGCGGCCATCCCTTGGAAATGCTGATAGACAAATACCGGAACATTCTGAAACCGATGCATGACGAATTCATAGAGCCTACCAAGCAATATGCCGATATTATTATCCCCAATGGAGGCAACAACCAAAAGGCCATTGAAATCCTTAAACTATATATTGAAAAGATTTTAGGAAGATGAAAAATGTCTGGCTATTAGTTCTTGCCTGTATATGCATGACAGCGTGCCGTAACCGGCAACAATCTGCCGAAGTGACAAATTATGATTTGCCGCAAATAAAAGACAGCGGAGAATTAGTAGTCCTGACACTGAACAGTTCCACTTCTTATTTCGACTATCGGGGCGAGCCTATGGGATTCCAGTATGAGCTGGCCGATCAGTTTGCCCGTTCATTGGACGTAAAACTGAAAATAAAAGTAGCACAGAATGCACGTGACCTGGTTCATAGACTATTACAAGGAGAAGGAGACCTGATAGCCTATAATCTGCCTGTCACCAAAGAGTTCAAAGACAGTGTAGAGTTTTGCGGGGAAGATATCATCACCCATCAGGTATTGGTACAACGTAATACTACTCAAAAAAAGAAGAAAGCACTGAATAATGTGACAGAATTAATCGGGAAAGAGGTCTATGTAAAACCAGGAAAGTATCTGGAACGTCTCATCAATCTGGATAAAGAACTGGGTGGCGGTATATTGATACACGAAGTCGATAATGACAGCATCACCACCGAGGATTTAATCATGCAGGTTTCCAATGGTGAGATAGATTATGCCATCTGTGATAACGACCTTGCCAAATTAAACAAGACTTATTACCCCAATCTGAATATTGACCTGGCTGTCAGTTTTGACCAACGTGCCTCATGGGCCGTACGTAAGACCTCACCGCTACTAGGTGAAGCTGCTACTAAATGGCATCAGGAAAATATGACTTCTCCTGCCTATCAGGCCAGTAGCAAGCGTTATTTTGAAATAAGCAAACGGACACCTCACGGTTCCATCTTGTCCATCAAAGACGGAAAGATTTCACACTTCGATACTCTATTCAAGAAATATGCCAAAGATATAGATTGGGATTGGCGTATTTTAGCTTCCCTGGCCTATACGGAATCAAACTTTGATACAACAGCCGTATCATGGGCAGGCGCGAAAGGATTAATGCAGCTCATGCCCCGGACGGCGCGTGCTATGGGAGTTCCTCCCGGTAAAGAACAGAATCCGGAAGAGAGTATAAAGGCCGCCGTGAAATATATTGCTGCCACTTCCCGTTCTTTCAACGCAATAAAAGATGAAAACGAACGGATGAAATTTGTCTTGGCGGCTTATAACGCCGGAATAGGACACGTACTGGATGCCATAGCACTGGCTGAAAAATACGGCAAGAATAAATATGTATGGGACAACAGCGTAGATAACTATATTCTGCTTAAAAGTAATGAAGAATATTTCAATGATCCGGTTTGTAAGAATGGATACTTCCGAGGGGTGGAAACCTACAATTTCGTTAAGGAAGTAATGAGCAGAGGGGAAGTGTATAAAAAGAAAATCAAAGACTGACAGCCACTCCTTTTATTATTTCAGGTGGACTTTAAAAAACACTCCGCCGGAAAAGTAACGGCAGCGGTTGAACTCTATCACGACATTGATATAATCTTTCCAAAAGCTGTATTCAGCACCTATATTCATTGTACGGGCGTCATATTCAGCCATAAGGTTCAGTTTATTAACGGCTTTCATCAAAGGCTGATTGCCGAGTAATTGAAAGCGGAAATTAGCACCTATGGCAGGACCATTCAAATGATAATCTGTCCGTTTGTTATAGACGTATGCCAAATGGATACCTAACTCTCCTGTATTTCTAATAGACAGATGTTTTGTAACAGCCAGATAATACCGCTGCCAATGACCGTTTCCGGATGCACTACCAGTCATACCGATACCATAATCCTTTTCAAAAGTCCTGTCATTGGTACCGGGATCGTTCGCTCCTAACACAATCTGAGGAGTCCATTCCTTCCACCAGCCTTCTTTCCAAAGGCGCAACCTGCCCGAGAATTGACGATCCTGATTGCAATATTTGCCCCAGACTGATTCCGGATAATACGTACTGCCATAAGGAGCCTTATGCAAAGTACAGGTATATCCTACTTCCAACCAAGGAAAAATGGTTATATTAATAAAATAATTACCCGTATCATAACTCCAATGCCCCGGTGTCGCTTCCGTATCCAGAAAAGCGCAGCCAAACATAAAAGTCTTGTCACGCTGCATCTCCCCTGTCGGCATGTGAAGCAAACCTGTCGTTCCATACACAAACTGGGCTCTCAAAGCAGACGGACACAACAGAAGCACCATCAGCCCGACCAATGAAAGTGTTCTCATTTTTTCAGATTTTCATAAACATCAGCCACCCGGAGAGCTATTCCATCCCATCCATACTTTTCCATATCGTAATGTACCTGTTTAAAATCCCCATCTATTATTTCCTGTAATCTATCAGCCAACTGCTCTATATTACCGGTTTCAAAATAACAGCTGGCATCCAGCCCCATTTCTTTATTGGCGGGAATATCACTCACAATGACAGGCAACCGGTAACTCATGGCTTCCAACAGAGCGATAGGAAGCCCCTCATGCGACGAAGGCAACACATAACAACGGGCGTTTGTCAAAAGTGAATGTAGTTTTTTCCCTTTCACGAATCCGGTCAGTATCACCCCGTTTTCCCTCGCTTCCCTTTTCAATGCACGCGAATATTCATCCTCAAAATCCGTATCTCCGGCTAACACCAGCCGACATCCTTTTTTATCCACCCTCCGAAAAGCCTCCACCAAATGATGAAGATTCTTTTCGTGTACAAAACGGCACATACCCAATATGTAGTTTCTTTCAGTTATCCCCAATTCCCTAAAATACTCAGGACAGTTCGTATAATCGGGACAAGGCACACCATTATAAATCAGATGAACCTGCTCGGTTCTACCATATTTCCGTCTGATCAGATTGCGGATCACCTCACTGATGACTATTACCTCATCCGCAAACAGGCATCCCATCCGCTCTCCCCATTTCAAAACCATTTTGGCCATAATCCCCCATTTGTCACGATCATAGTCCGGCCCATGGTGGGTAAACACCACTTTCAGTCCCAACATTTTAGCATACGGTACAAGCAATGCCGGTCCGATGGCATGGATATGCAATACATCCGCCCCCAACTGTTTTGCCTTATTCACCGCCTTGAACGTATGAACAATCGCTTCAAACGATTTCTGTTTAGGAGATTCTATATCTATCAGTTTCACACCGTTCCATTCCGTCAACCCGTCATGCACATAATTCTTCCGGCGGATAACCGTCACATCCTCCCCCCCTCCTTGCGATACGCGGAAAAAGCTCCTCACAATGCGTTTCCACACCACCCATCACATCGGGAATGCCACGGGTACCGGTCACAATAATCTTCATAAAGAATAAAGCAGTTTAAAATAAAAACAGTAGATTTGCGACATTAAATGTCAATCAGCCAATGAAAATATTCAATTTCATAAAAGAAGTACTGCAATATGCCGGAATCATCATTCTGTCATGCCTTTCGGCACTTTGGCTGATGATTACAGGAAAAAAGAAAAAGTAAGTTAGAATACTAGAACTTTTCCCTTAAATCTCCCTGGCAGGGATCTTGCCCTACATCGCACCATTTTTTATCCAGACAGACTGTTTTTCCCTGCATGGAACGAAGTTTATTCTGCAACGCCCACTTCAACGGATATTTTATATATTTATGCATCACCGGAGAGGCTGTGCCCACCATCCAGCAATTTTTCGGGCATTTACGCACCATGGCACGTACTTCCTCCGCCTTTTTGCTTGTCCAAACAGTCATAAAGTCCGGAGTTTCATGAATATTCCCCATCGACTTCTTCCAATATTTCTCTTCCAGACCGTTACAGGGAAACACATCACCAAACGGGTCTATAAAGAAATTAGCACTTCCCGCCTCACAAGGCAGCATGCGCCTTCCCCTTCAATATAATTTATCAGTCCCATATTGAACCAAGCACGAAACCAACTCTTCGGGTGATTCTCCTTCAACTGCCATTCTATCAGTTGCTCAAAGTCACCGCACACCTCGTTCTTGTTGGTGATGACATTGTCGTCCTTATGAAAGTAGTACGAGTTATGAAAGGCGGCTGTAGCAAATTCCATTCCCAGTGACTTGCTGAGCTGATACAATGAAAGCATATCCTTTGAATTATTATTCGACACGGTACAGCCGAAACCGATATCCTTCAAGCCCATCTCTTTCAATGCCAACAATGTACGGAGTCCTTTATCAAACCCTCCGGCATGTCCGCGTAGTTCGTCGTTTTTACAACTCAAACCCTCAATACTGATTCGAATTCCGATGATAGGGAACTGTTTCGCCAAGGCAATCACCCTGTCCTCAAACCATCCGCTTGTAGAAATCACAATCCGGTCTGTATGCTTGTAACATTCCTCCACTATTTCCGGCAAATCTTCACGAATGAAAGGCTCACCTCCCGTCAGATTGATGAATTTCAACTTAGGCAATGACTTCAGGTCACTTGCTTTTATTTCTTCACTCTTGTTAGTGGGGTTAAACCATATATTACACATCTTGCACTTCATAGGGCAACGATATGTAAGGATTATGCTTGCATCGGTGGGATGCAAGGAACATTTGTTAACCATAAGTTGTTTGATTTAATTATTCACTATTCCAATTTTTCTTTCATATTTTCAATGAAAGAGTTAAAAAGCAACCTTTATATCTTCCAATTGAGGATTGGAATTTTTAACGAGAACAGATGCATAGTAATCAGTAGATTCTACTTCCACTTTAGTGGACAAAAAAGTAAAACTTTCCGTTGTTCATATTCATAATACCACATGGAAAACAAACGGTTACGAATAGCCTGTTTACCATCCGACATATCACAAATATATAATATAACAGGATTGTTTTCTAAAAAGAATGTTTCAAGAATTACCCAAATAGTTTCCCTGACCAACGGATCTTTTACAGAATGCTTACCTTGTGATTCCAAAATAAAAAACTGAAACGCATTCTCATCCATAAAAGTATAGTCCTCAACAAACCCTACCTCATAGACAGAACCATATCGGGTTTCAAATCCTAAACTACCATTATTATTTATATAAACTTTATAGGGAGATAAAGCATTGACACGTTCTATTGGCAAATCTATCACATCATGCAAATTTTGCCATTTTAAATCCCATTTTTTCCAATTGTTCTCAGGAATACCCCTTTTTGAGATATTCTATCAACGTGCGTTTGCGGTCTGTCGCCTTCTTCATAGCAGCCAACGCCTCTTCCTTGGTTTTAAAATTCTTAATAGCCATCCGATATTTCTTGATGATACAAAAATACTAGTAATAAATGAATTATCCAATATTTCCCTGTCTTTTCTTTCCATTATATACTATAAAGCAACAAATCAACCCTGATACAAATTCATAATCTGTTGATAATACATTTCTGCACCATACAGTTCCTGTCCCTTTCCTGCTATCATTTCATAATTGAGAGGATGTTGCATCATACTTTCAATCTTCATTCTCAGATCCTCTTTATTACGACTCTCAAATGTCATGCCGGTAACACCCTCTTCTATCAGTTCAGGGATTCCTCCGATGCGTGCTCCCAGTACAGGTGTACCCAAACATTGCGCCTCTATCACAGACAAAGGATTATTCTCATACCACTCCGAAGGTATCACTGAAAAACGTGCTCTTCCCACTAACTCCTTTATATCATTCCATTGTTTAAAGCCAACAAATTCCACGTTATTCCCAGCTACGGTCTTTAACTCCTCCAGCAAGGGCCCCCCTCCAATCACCACCAATTTATATGGTAGAGCATTTGCCGCCTCTATCAAGGTCCTTACTCCTTTTTCAGGACTCAATCTCCCTATGAAACAGTAATAATTTCCCCTTTTGGTATAATCCTTACCATAACATTTCTCAGTATCAATAAAATTACATACTGTTTTTATTTTTTACTATCGAATCCCCCTTGTCGCATCTTCTCTGCCATAAACCGACTAGGGCAAATAAAGATATCCGTGCAAACTTCCAATCGTTCACGATTCCACTTCATAGACTCCCAATACGATAAATAACTTGCCAAGCGTGAATGCTTCATACATTTATATTCCAAGACTTTACGCTTATCCGAAAAACATTCTTCGCATATAGTATCTCCATTACGCAAACAGTCATAACGCGGACAAAGCAGCTTGTAATCATGCAATGTCCATATTACTTTTATTCCTTTTTGATGCGCAATTTCTGCAATAACCGGAGATAGTTGAGAATGAATATTATTCAGATGAACAATATCAGGACAAAAGTCATCCAATAATGCCGTAAATTTACGTTTTACTTCATTCGTACCAAAGGGGCGTAACAACGCCTCAAGCATACCTAATCCCGGCTTGAACTTTACTTCACCAGGAAAGTACTTGCTCCATGGTGTTTCTATATTATCAGGATACTGCATGGCGAAGATTGCCACTTCATGACCTTTCCGCTTCAACAATTCCTCAAGGTTTATGGTACAGACACAGTCGCCGCCACGGCGGTAATAGAATTTATTCGAGAGTAAGATTTTCATTATCACAGAAGAATCAATATTTTATCATTATGTATAAATCATTTTAACATTTTCAATCTTCATATAACCCCCAATAACTATTTATTAATGTACCTTCACCATATATATTAAGATAGCTTGTTGGATCTACACTCAAATTTTTACCAAATATTAAAGATTTCATCTTTCTTTCCAAATCATCTATATCATTAACTTTAAATAACACAACATTTAAAGTTGCATTATCTTCAAAGAAAGGAATTGTAGAGGCTAATACTTTTTTATTAAAGTAATATGCTAAAGACAATACCCCTGACATTGTTGCAGAACGATAAGGATAAACAATAAATTTTGCCTTTTTAAAAAGATATGCGACTTCTTCATCTTCTATAAAACGATTTATTCGAATAATGTTTTCATTATGAGTTTCAATATCAAAGCCTCTACCTGCAATCACTAATTTTAGTGACTTACATGTTAAATTGCAATACGCATCAACCAGCAAATCAACCCCTTTATATTTATCTACTGTTCCAAAAAACAAAATATATTCTTTTAAGCCACTTACTTCTAATGGCATTTTTTTACCATTTATTATCAATGATGTAATTAGAGAAGGAAATGAAGTGTATTTCACTTTCTTACATGGATATATTTCTTTCAGTTCCTTCAATTGGAAATAAGAGGAAGTCGTAAGATTAGGAATTATATTCCTACATAATTTATATCCCCATATAATATATTTTTGCATCAAATAACCCAATAAAGTTTTTCTTACCACCTCATGTGGATGCAAATCATGCACTGTGTAGTAAAATGTTCTTTTATTATTCAAACAAATATACAAAGCTAATGTAAAATCACCTGTCAAAAAATGAACAGCATCCGGATTAATACTTTTTTTCCAATTGCGATAAATGTTTTATTATCTCTAGAGGCCATAGTTTATAAAACAATTTCATCATTTTACTCTTTGGGTATTCCAAGAAAACAGGGTTCGCTTCTTGTAAAATTATATTCCTATAAGAATAAATACCTGAATTAACACAAAGACAGTGTACTTCAAATCTATCATCCTTAGCTAAAGCATTTATAGCAGTAGCAGCAAAAGGAATCATTCCCGAGGCAAATTCAGAAGCAACAAATAATATTTTCTTCTTCATTACAATCTATAATGTTTTCACTCTTGAATAATATAATATTAAGAACAAGAGAAATAATAGTAAGATTTCACAAGAGCCAATAGTAGATGCAATCCCCCCCATAAGTATGATGAATAAAGCTATAATACGGCTATAATAGAACCTTTTATCATCCATTACCATTCCATATAAATAATGAATAAATAATAGCCACAAGATATAGAAGATAAAATAGTAATATCCAAAATTTATATATAAATCATTACATAAAGTCGTATAAATTCCCCCACCTTCAAAATCATAGTTTGCTAATTCTTTTTAATTTATAATCAAATGACAAAGGCTTATCCGGCCACAAAAAACGAGGTATGAATTTTACAAGACCAGTATAATATTCCTCTCCCCAAAAGAAGTTCTCCGTACCAACCGCATTCATGATAGGAATAGAATTAGCTTGATAAAGAATTACTGGATAAGAAAAGAATACTGCAATTTGGGATGCTATAAGAGTTAAGTCTCCACCTCTAATGCCTTGTAATGTACCGGCTGCTAATGGCATAGCTAAATAATATAAGACATATTCATACCACTTAAAACCTCTTTTCTTCAAATGAAAAAACAGTAAAAATAATGTAACCCCAACAAGAACCCCTCCTTTATTTCCTGTTGTCAAAAAAAATAAGAAAACGCTCAAACAAAAAAGAATAAAAAGCAACGACTTTATAATAACACTTCCATGTCTTTTGGAGAAAAAGAACAAGCATTATTATTTGTATCCCTAGCATTGGAATATCCCTAATAACCCCAACTCCTATTTCACTAGTTCTTCTTAAATCTTCTATATTATTCCCCTTAACAAATTAATTAATACTCCAGACATTACTCCAGCCCACAATAAAAAAAAACACAAAACAAGAAAGTAGTATCTTTCGTTTCTTATTTAATTCAATAGACGACAATGGAAGATTTATTGATATTGGGACTTGTGCCTGCTTTCTAAATAGAAATAGAAACGAAAGGTTTATAATTGCTGCTGTAAATGTCGTATACTGAATATTCTCTGGAACATCTGGATAAAAAAATAGAAATGGAATAGCATCATTAAAGATAAAGTTCAAATAGATTAATATATATGGAGAGAAAATATATAATGTTCTTATTCTAGAATATTTAAAAAATAGATAAACAACAATTAGAATATATAGATATAATAAAAGTTCCATCATCTCATTTTTTCAAATATTTCCTCCCACCTATCTACCACAGTTTCGATATTAAAACGTCTGCAAGTTTCTAGCCCCTTTATTGCTAATTTATTTCTTCGCATTTCATCTTTCATCAAAGACTTTAAAGATTCTGCAAACATAGTAGTATTACCATAAGAAATCAACACACCATTTACATCATTATCAATAATATCATGCACAGACAAAAATGAATCCATAACAATCGGAACTACCCCATTTTGCTGCGCCTCAATTATCGACATTGGAAATCCTTCAAATGCAGATGTCATAGCAAAAATAGAAGCTCGCTTATAATAAGGTATAGGATATCGCCTCCCCTCAAAATGAACATTGGGAATATTATTATTGCGTGTAAAATCTAAGTAAAAGGATTTATCCTTACCATCACCTACAATATATAAATGCCATTCATTAAATTCTTTATCTAATTGAATATGCTTCCATATCGTCAATAATTTCGATATTTTTTTATTTGATTCTAACAATCTTCCAACAAATAAAACCTCTTTCCTCTTTTTACAAATTTCATCCATAGAAATAAAATTATCAAAGACCAAAGGATTATAACACCAGTCCAATTTTTTCAACCGATTTTGGATTTCTCAATTGTATATATTGGTCTTTAAACTGAGGCGAAAGAAATAATACTTTATCACTAAAGATTAACAATTTATCTATAACAGATAATTGTCTTTCTTTTTCAAAGAAACGGTATAGCAGAAAAAAGACACGCTTCAAAATTGATTTCAAACAAAAACCTTCTATCACACTACGAGTATAAAGAGCCGTATGATGAACAGAAATTATTTTCGCATTAAAAAAACTTCGTAATGGAGATAAAAAAACAACAGGCCACCATTGATTGATTATAAAATCAAAACTATTCTGCTGATACAATTTTAAAGCGATAGTAATCTTAATACCATCATCACTATCATAAGTATATTCATCACACCTCACATCCGGTATTCTTACCGCCTTGATAGAAGGATCAATATAGGGCAATTCATTTGTTTCAGAATCCTTAAAATAAAAGACTGTAACAGCATGCCCTCTCTTCGCCATCTCATTAGCTAAACAAATAGTTACTGTTTCACCTCCTCCATAAATAGGCCAAAGTCGCAATAAAAATACAATATTCATATTTACAAATAATCAGTTTAACAATGTATTCAAAAAAGAATTCACTGTATTTAGTTTCAAATACTCTTGACCATCTATGGTCATAAGCTTGTTTAGCAGGCAAGACTCTAAAAAAGTTTTAATACCCAATATTTCCACATCACTACTTATATATCCTAATTTCGATTTCCGAACTATTTTACCCAACATATTTGAGCTAGGAGAAAAAACTGGAACATTAAACTGTGCTGCATATCCTAATACTCCACTACTTTGTGAATTATTCAAATAAGGAATTAAAAGGACATTCGATGATTTACATATAGCAGATATTTCCTCATAAGAACAAAAATAATCCTTTATTATCAGCCGATATTTCTCACTACATTCTGCTGCCAGTCTATAAAACTCATCCTTTATATCCAAATCTATTTTTCCTGCAAAAACAAAGACAAATTGATTTCTATCAACAACAGACATTTCTTTTATCGCTTTCAATATGTTAAGTGTTCCTTTTCTTTCAGATAAGACTCCAATGATAGTATCGGCGAAACGGTACCATCATAGCGCATGAATCGGTACCGCTATAGCGGAGGAATCGGTACCACCTCAGCGCTCCAATCGGTACCAACGTAGCGCATGAATCGGTACCAGCAAAAAGATTGACAATTCAGTTCTGTAGTTTAGTATAAACTTCATATCTTAAAGGTCCGATCAATCAATACCCTTTAAGATATGGCAAACAGAACGTTGAATATGGTAAAATTAAAAAGAGCATTTCAAATGCTGTCGGCTTCCACTCCTCAACGGGAAATATGTGCACAACTGCACATAGGCCGTGGAGTCTTAAACCGCTACAAGAAGTTGGCTGATGAAGCCAAAGTTGATTACGGCACAATAGGCCGGATGAGTGAAGGGCAAATCCATAGTCTGCTGCAGTCTCCACCAACCCCAAAACATTCTGAACAGAAAAACGAGTTGAAAGAGCTGTTGCCAGACTATGCAGAAGATCTTGCCAGACACCGCCACCTGACCATACAGTTGCTACACGAGGAATATCTCAAGGAGCATCCCAACGGCTATGCGTACACGCAGTTCAAGATGCATATCCGTGATTATCAGTATGCTAACAACCTGTCTTACCACAACACTTACATCCCGGGATGTGAGATGCAGATTGATTTTGCTGGTGACAAGCTCTATGTTACAGACCGGAAAAGTCAGGAGCATATACCCGTAGTTGTCCTCTGCTGTATGCTGCCGTTCAGCGGTATGGGCTATGCCAAAGCCATGTATCATGCAAGCATGGAATACTTTTTTCAGTGGCGTATCTTTGAATTGACAGACAAGTTCAATGACCGTCCTTCCAGAACTACCGGAAAAAGCCGCAGGAGTGTGTTTGAAGCCGAAGAACAAGGCTGTCTTGGGCCGCTCCCCATCACCCCTTTCCGCTTCCGTTACCGCAAGGAAGTGAAACTAACCGGTGATTACCATGTCACCGTAGGACGACTTGAAGAACGGCATCTTTACAGCGTCCCATACATTTATGTAGGACAAAGAGTAACCGTGGTCTGGGATACAGAAACCGTGGAAGTATATCTGAACACCCAACGAATAGCCCTGCATAAAAGAAGCTTCATAGCCGGACGTTCTACAGAGGACGCGCACATGCCTGAGAATCATCTGGAATACCAGCACAGCAAAGGACGAAATGCCGCCTTTTACCTGGAAGAGGCAGAGGTTATCGGCATGTATACACTGAAAGCCGTAGAAAAGGTATTGGCTTCACCGAAGTACGTAAGCCATGCCTACCGCTCTTGCGAAGGTATATTGTCCTTGCGTAAAAAATATGGTAAGGAAAGGATTGAGAATGCCTGCAAGCGTGTGTCTGAAAGCGGAACCGTAACTTACAGCATGCTCAAGAATATCCTTCAGAACAATCTGGATAAAGCTGAAAACCGACCCAATGTATGCCGTATCCCAACCAATGAATATGTACGGGGTGCAGAAGCGTTTTCCAACATTTAAACTCTTATTTATATGAATACACAAGAAACCATCATACAACTCAAGGAGTTGAAACTGAAGGGAATGGCGAATACGCTGGAATCCCTGATGACTCTTCCGGTGCAAAGCCGTCCCTCATTTGATTTTGCCATAGCCAAGATGGTAGAGGCAGAAATACTGGAAAGGAAGGAACGTAAAACAGAAATGTTCCTCAAAACCAGCAAACTCCGCTACAGTGCCATGATTGAGGATGTTGCCTGTGGAGCAGAACGCAACATTACAACTGAACAGCTGGCTGCACTGGCCGACTGTTCCTTCATACGCAGACATGAGAATCTGCTGATACAAGGTAAATGCGGCTGTGGAAAGACCTTCGGCATGCGCCATTGGCAGACAAGCCTGCACCTTGGGCTTCAGAACCGTCTATCTTAATATGAACCGGTTCATCGAGAAAATCACACTGTCCAAACTGGACAACACCTTCCTCAAGATGATTACTTCCTTGGAGAAGAATGACCTGATTATATTGGACGACTTCGGTCTGCAGCCGATGGACACCAATACCGGGTTGGCTCTGCTTCAGATCCCGAAAGAGATATGAACGAAAGTCAATGATCATCGCATCACAGCTTCCTATCTCAAAATGGTATGATTACATAGGAGACCCAACCTTGGCGGATGCCATTATGGACCGTCTCGTGGCCAACGCTAATAAAATTGAGTTAAAAGGCGAGTCTATGAGACAGCGAAAGAAAAAAATAATATACATTTGCAAAGAATCTTACAGAACTGAATGCGGTACCGTTTGCAGCGTCATGACGTACCGATTGCAGCGCTACAATGGTACCGATTACAGTGCTACGCATGGTACCGATTCAGCGCTATCGTCACTCCAATATGAGAAAGCACAATAGCATCTTCTTTTTACAGCATTATCTTTTCTAAAATCCGGCAAAGTTAGTGTAATGGAAACATAAGGATCAGATATACGATCAAACTTCATTGTCTGATATTTACGATTAAAAAATGCAGCAGAAGATGAATCATTACAAATACATATTTTCTTGATTGACTTGTTATGAGCCATCTTCCAAAATATAATTGACTTTAAGATTCTTTGCTTTATAGATAAGTCAGCCCATTCATATAAATAAATATAATAATATATGCCAATATAGGAAACTTTTTTCATCGTCATAAAAGCAAAAAAAGAGGGTCTAAACAATCATAAGAGCACATTATTACATCTGTTATATCGTACTTCCGTATCTTTTCATTTAATAATCTATTCCCCAATATGACTTTAATATTTTTTTAGTATGATGCAATCTTTCTAATTCCCTAACTGTCAGATATCGCAGTATAATATTTTTCTTAAGCACTAATTGCTCACATTCAATATGTTTTTAAAATCCGGCGAGAAAATAAAATAATAGGTATTCTTTTCATCATCTATCGCATAATGATATATATGAATAAAATACTCTAGGACATGCCCTCCAAAAGAAGTATACATAAATAAGAAACGTTTCATCACCTATAATTTAGAAATCATACAATGGTACAATGCCTTAAAATCAGACCAATATCTGCATTTAGGTTCTATTAACCTATCTCCCAAACTTCCAGATATCCCTCTCCAATATAAGAAAAAGGGTATCTTATGAATTCTTATTTTTCCTTTATTCTGACGTAAAGAATCAAATAATAAGTGTTCAAAGTAATATCCTACTGAATCATCTATATGAAATTTATCTTTTAGAAAGATATTCTCCAAATAGTATTTGTTACAGACAAAACATCGTGAATCTACCGAATTGTTTTGGTGGGACAACACAAACAAAATTCTTACTTGGACTTAGTTTATCCATATAATGTATCAATCGATTTATATTAATCAATTGTAACCTCCCTGTCAACTTAAAAATCAACACATCATCAGTAATAAATTCAGATTTGGCCATTGCATATTCCAATATAAGCGCCTCTCCATACCCTTTCCCTTTTCTCTTATCAAAACATAGATTGCCATCAAAACACAAAAATTCAATTCTATGCTGGAAATCTTTAAACGAAGATGAGATATCAGTTCCTGAATTTTCAACAAATACAATTTTTCTCGTTGTGTTTTTTAGGTAAAAATTCAAAGCCTCGATGTATTGTTTCTTTCTCACTCCTACATCTGCCAAACAAGTAAATGGCATACCATCAGGATTAATACAAGCTGTTAGTAATAGTATATATTCCATATAAAAGACTATTTGTTTTTATTTAATCCAAATTCCAGAAGCAGTTCCTCTAATAATTTTGGTTAATTGTTTTTTAGCTACAAATGCTTGAATCAAACAAACACTGATAGGCACTAATAACATCACAGTTATTCCATATTTAGAACACAAAAAGTACATTGTCGGAACAGAAATAAAAGCAGATACCAAATAGACGACCAACTGCAATCGGATTTTGCTTGTTCCATTTATCATATATATATATTCCACATAAATTCTGTACTAAAATATAAACACCTACCATTACTGATAGAGATAATGATATTTTAACACTATCTCCGACCCATATATCATAAAAAGTACTGGATACAAGAATCATTATTATTAATACACAGATACTTAGTTTCCAAATCATCTCCATTTTCTCTATTACGTTTTTCATCCACAAAAAATCTTTTTTAGTATACGCGTCAGCACATGCAGACCAAAAAGGAGTTACTATAATCATCATAGCCATATTAAGAATATTAAAATATTTATATGCAATATTATATGCCGTCACGTTTTCAGGTCCACAAACACGAACAATAATTATATTTATCACTTGAAATATAAATAACATACATACCATAATAATAAAAAACTGTGCACCCAATCCTATGATTTTTTTGTTAAAGCCCAATTTATTGTATTCATACTTGGAGCTACATCACAGTATCTTTTTGAAGAAAAAAGAAAAAAGAAGCTACAAATAAGACTAATAATGGAATGACAGATAAAGCAAAAGCTAAATATAATAAACGACCAGCAGTTACCCTAATTAAGATACCAATTACAATTAAAGACATAATTTGTCCAATAACTATAAATAAAGATGAATAAACCGGTCTTTGGTCTGCGGTTAGCATCGTTGGTAACACACTTGCAATCATATTCAAACAGAGTGTTATAGTCAGTACAGCAAAAACTAAACGCAATTCATGACCATATTCTAAACCAACATTAAGTAATGAACTCCAATCCAAAAAACTATTAATAACAAGAACGACAAATGCCATAGTAACGAATATTATAGTCAAGACAGCATAAGTCGTGCTGACATATTGTTTAGCTAATTCCCTATCATTTAAAGCCATTGCTTCCGTAAAACGGTTTCTAAATCCATGAGCAAAGCCAAAATCAAAATAACTAATCCAGGCAACAATCGAACTAATAGTTAGCCATAAACCATACTGAGCAGAAGATACATAATTAACTGTCATAGGCACTAATATCAAAGAGATAATAATACCTATAATTTTTATTCCAAAAGAAGCTATAATATTTCTCTTGGCAAGAACATTTCTCTCATTGCCTTTTTTAAATAAATATCTATTCTATTTTTGATAGCTAATAAATTCATTTCAGATTTTGCTACACTCCTATAAAAGAAATTTAACATTTTTGATTAATTATTTATATGATATTTTTTTATAAAAACACCATCCTTACCGCCATATCATGCCACCTATAGTAATCCCTTGCCGCCAACAAATTATCAGACAAAATTTTATGATAAACACCATCACACAAAACAACATGTTTGCGAAAACACCCCTCAACCTCATCAACAGGCACAGAAGCCATCACCACATACCCGGACAACCTGGAACACAAAACAAAGAAAGTTCACTTTTCGGAAACAGACCGCACAATCTACAGGCGGAACGCTCAAATGCCACCCAATACGTACCTATATGATATAGGTGCATAAACCGGTCATTATTCTTTTCCCTATTCAGTATATCAGTGTGGCTGTTTTGGATAAGCCGTTGAAGGAGTACACCAGAAGGAACCACTTCATTCATAGTTATATAAAGTAAATATTATCAGATGACTCACTTTGTACAGCATGACAAAGGATTTAAATAGGAAAAGTAATTCAAGCAAGACAAATACCATCATTTCTTTTTAGGTTCTTTAATCACTTCAATCAAATCCGGCGAAATAGTTGCCATAGCCATGGCAATGATTCCCTGAATGCAAATGACCACCCTGCGGTCTCTTGCCCCTTTCACCTTTATAAAGATACCTTCATACCCCGCAAAGTCTCCCCCGATGATGCGCACCCGTGTTCCTTTAGCCGGATTGATTTCCTCCGGTTTGAAAAAAAGCAGATGCTCGTCATACGTGCCTGCAACGGCTATGAAGTCCCTCATTTGCCCATCGGGCACAATGATTTTCTCCCGCTACGCGAGTCAAGTCATATACTGAAGATAAGGAATATTTTTTTCAATTCCTTCATATCAGTCTGTGTGATATGGATAAAGATAAGATTATGAACTACTGGGACCAGCTCGCGCACCTTACGTTTCTTTGCCATGCGGATAACATAATGCATGGGAATGAAACTGGATACCCCTTGTTGGTCCAGCAGATTCTTCACATCTAGTTCGCGACGGTAAGTGACCCGCATGGCAAACCATTGTGTTTTTTCACAACAAAACATACTCTTGGGGCTTTGACGTACGTATATCTTTCTGTACTTCAATCAGTTACATTACCCTTTCGGATAATACAAGAAGTTTTGACTTCTTTTTTTATGAAGTCGGCCGGAAAAGCTATTTCATGATAGGAGATATGGAATCTACATTATTAATTGATGCAGCATATCGGGCCAACTTTGACCTTCCGCAGATTCCCGAACCGGACGGTTCATATATGTTAAATCAGAAATTTGTAATACCTATATAAAGAAAAAGCGCGGGAATCTGTACCTGTTACTCATCCTGCACTTCGAGGCCTTCGCATTGCCCACCCTGTCCGAACGAGCAACGCAGAAGCCCACGCCGATATTAGAACAGGGAGTAACAAAGAAGTTTTTCGGCAAAAGTCTGTCACATCTGTCACAGCAAGCTTAAACTTATTAATAAACAGGAACTTACAGGTGTGACGGATAGTGTGACAGATAGGTGACGGACTTTTTATCTGTCACAACATACAGATAAAAAGGTACTCTGCCAATCATCCTTAGAAGTAAGGTTAAAGAGTAGTCAACAGACAGTGTCAAACTACATCCCGAAGTCTCAGGCTTACAGTGGAATAGAAAGTTCCACCGGTTGGAACAGCTTGTTTCATCAATATGGAATAATTTATTCCACAGTGAGGAACTATTTATTCCAACCGGACAAAACCATTTGTTCCGCCCTTATGGAACAAGTTATTCCACTGCGGAAAGCCATTTGTTCCTAATGGTGGAACACACTATTCCACAGTGAATTATGCAGCAAAGTCCAATGACTGTATAGCTTTGAAAACCGGACATACTACTGATGATTCCATACACATTGACATGATTCAGACATCGTGTGACAGATAAAAGTCCGTCACACATCTGTCACACTATCCGTCACACTAGTAAGCATCTGTTTATCAACAAGTTGAAAACAACTGTGACGGATGTGACGGACTTTTATGAAAAAAACTTTTTTTGTCGCTCCCAACTTTGTTGTGGATCTTGGCTGATAACGATGACTAAAATAAAATTACCTCACCTCTTTCCACTCGGAAATGGTTCGCGTCTGTGAAGAAAATACCACTCCTATACAAACTATTTTTCGCTTATCCGCCAGATAAGGTTGGGCATATCCTTTTTCTTCTATCTGACGCAAGGCTTCATCGGCGCTGCCGTCCAGTTTGAATTCAAAAATATAAATATATTGCGGAGTCTCGAGTATGCAGTCCACCCGTCCCCGGCTTTGTGTCTGTTCAATGCGGAGGCAATATACCCCTATAAGACGGAGAATGAGATAGAATGTGTACTGGAAATGCTTCTCGGTCAGTTCCGGAGTCTTGGTACTGTCATGCGAATCGTATGGGATACCGGACAAGAAAGCTGTGAGGGAATCGCGGAAAGCAGCTGTCTTGCCCGCATTCAGCAGACGGACAGAACTGATCAGCCAGCTGGAAACGGAAACTCCCTGTACTTTGAAATAATCACTGGCCAACAAGCTAAGGAAACCTCTGCGTACTTCATCATTGGGGAAATCCAGCAGATAGGAATGGGTATATTTATCGTAATCCTTGATAGTAAGATATCCACTCTGGTAAATCATGGGAAGAGGGCGTTCCACATCAGCTTTGTAATCGGCAAACAAGGATGCGTCATAATATTGCCCCACCAATTCATTGATCTGCTCGTTGCTATGCTGCAACAGCCGGACCAGATAGGTAGGCGTGCCCGAGGCGAACCAGTAGTCACGGATTTGTAAAGAATCAAAAGCGTTCAGAATACTGAAAGGGTTATAAATATCAAGCATATTTTCACTGAAGTGATAACCGTCATATTGTGCTTTCAGACGTTCTTTCATTTCCTCATACGTGCATTCGTCTTTTTCGGCCAACTCGGAAATAGGTTCATGGAAATAACGCTCCATTTCCTCCTGGGTGATTCCGCACAGTGATTCATAACGCGGGTCCATACTGATATCTTTAGGCTGGTTGAAACCGCTGAAGACACTGACTTGCGAAAATTTGGTGACTCCCGTCAGCATCACGAACTGCAAATATTTATCAGCTCCCTTGAAGGTAGAATAAAAAGCTTTCAGCGTATTCCGGTTCTCTTCTTCCAAGGGGGTATCAAGCACATCGAGAATGGGTTTGTCATATTCGTCAACGAGCACCACGGCACGCCGTCCTGTCTTTTCGCTGGCGCGACGCAGTAATTCGATAAAACGGGTTCCCGGTGTTGTGTAATTGGGATTCTTGCCATACATATCTTCCCAATTTCCCAAATAGCCTTCAATAGCAGCTTCCAGCACTCCTTCTTTGGCAAAGTTATCACCGTTGAAATCTATATGAAATACCGGATATTGAAACCAGTCTTTTTCCAGTCCGGCAATGGCAAGTCCTTCAAACAACTCTTTTCGCCCTTCATAATAGGCTTCAAGGGTACTGATCATCAAACTTTTGCCGAAACGGCGCGGACGGCTGAGAAAATAGATACTTCCTCTGCTCACTAACTGATGGATGAGGGCAGTCTTGTCTATATAAACATATCCGTTTTCGCGGATGCGGCTGAAAGTTTGTATGCCGATAGGGTATTTCATATTTTGATGTATTTAGTGCATGATATTGCAAAGATAACCAAAACCAACCGATTTCACCCAATCTTGGTTGAATATTTTCATTTTTCCCCGCTAATTGAGAATAAATTTCTCATTCCAGCTATTTATGTTCCTGTAAAAAAACAGCAGAATGCAATATACTCGAAAGGTAACCGGTGAAATACATACAGATTCATCGTCATCCGGTTGAATTTGCTAATACCGGTTAGAAACAGGAACGTCATACTTTTCAGAAACGGATACGGAAACGGGTCAGTTTATCCGGATAGGTACGAAGAGAGAAAGTACACCCATGTTTTATCAAAACTTCACGAATAAAAATAAGACCGATACCCTGTCCGTTAGGCTTGGTGGAGAAGAAAGGACTGAACAGCTTGGTTTCCACCTCTTTACTGATACCGGCACCGGTATCAGCAATTTCCAACATCGTAGGTGATACGGAAGTACGGATAAAGATATCTCCTGTTTCCCCGATACTTTCAGCCGCATTCTTGATAATGTTGACCAATACTTGCTCAAACAAGGAAGTATCCATCATCACTTCGGGATTCTCTTTACATAAATTAAGATGCAGCGTAATCTTGCGGTTACGGCAAACCGTTTCCATAAATGTCTTGCAAGCGGCCACGCGGTCATTCAAGTCCACTGATTGTAATTGAGGCTCGGGAATCTTCACCACATTGGCGAAATTCGTGATAAAACGGCTCATGCTGTAGCAACGCTCTATGCAGACTTTCATCACTTCGCGCAAGTCTTCCGTATCCTCCATACATTCCAAGGCACCATCCACCGTATCAAGAGTAGAGGTAATGCCCGCAGTCGTATTATTCACCTCATGTGCTATCATACGGATCACTTTTTTCGTATGCCTTTTTCTCTGCTTTCACCACCTCGGAAGTCAGACTTTCCACCAGAATAAACGGATGAGAAAAGCCTCTGTCAACAAAAGAAAGCCGGGAACAGCGGTAAATCATGGAGTCGCTCAGACGAATTGTTTCCGTAGTATCTTTGGGAATACGTTCTATTTCTTCGGCCAAAGGGGAAGCCAACTCGCACAGCAATCGGCCTCTGACTTCCTCTGACGAAGAATAATCCAAAAAACGAAGAGCTGCCGCATTCAGCATGGAAATATGTCCGTCCAGAGTCAGTATGACAACTCCCATAGGAGAAGCACTGACCAGCAAGTCAAGAAAATGATTCTGCTCACGCAACCGGAGACGCTCGTCTTTCAACTGCTCCATCATGCGGTTGAAAACCAACACAATGCGGTCGGCTTCCTTTTGTCCGACAGGAGTCAGCCTACTGCTGAAATCCTGCTCACGAAGAAGTTCCATACCGTTGCCGATGATATCAAGCGGTTTCACGACTTTGCGATAGAAATAAACCAGAAACACAAGACTGAATGTAATGACTCCCTCTCCTATATAAAACAGCGCACCGCGTTCCTTCAATGTAAGAACGAGCAGGATAGTCCATACTGCTGTCAACAGTAATGCTAAAAAGAAGAACAAGAATTTCAGTTTCATATTTTATCCGGTTCCGTTTTTGCTAATCATTCACTTGTATATTGTATTTCTCCAAACGGCGATAAAGAGCGGCCCGGCTGATTCCTAAGGCTATGGCAACCTGTGACATATTATTGTTATACTTTTCAAGCGTTTGCAGAATAGTCTGCTTTTCTATCTCCTCCAAGGTCATGCCTTGCAGATTCGTTGTCATCTTCTGTTCTATAGGATGCTGGTATTGTGATTTAAAATCATCCGCAGTCAATATTTCCTTTCCACTGACCAGCAAGGTACGTTCCACCAAATTCTTTAATTCACGGATATTACCCGGATAAGGCAAACGGCTCAAATAATCCATCGCTTCAGAAGTAAATTCCACTTTGGGAAGACCGTTCGATTCACATTGTTTGTCGGCGAAATGACGGACCAATAACGGAATATCCTCACGGCGTTCGCGTAATGCCGGAAGATGCACCGTAATTAAATTAATACGATAGAACAAATCCTCGCGGAAGGTGTGTTCCTGCACCATCTGCCGTAAATCGGCATTCGTCGCACTGACCACACGGATATCGACTTTACGGGGACGGCTGTCGCCCAAAACTTCAAAAGTCTGCTCTTGTAACACGCGAAGCAGTTTCACCTGACAGCTTAAATCCAAATCGCCAATCTCATCCAAGAAAATCGTACCCTTATCAGCCAGTTCAAAACGTCCTACCCTGTCGGCTGTGGCATCCGTAAACGCACCTTTCTTATGACCGAACATTTCACTCTCGAACAAAGTATGAGAAATACCTCCCAAATTCACTTTCACAAAAGGTTTCTTGCTACGGGAACTGTTCAAATGCACCGCTTCGGCTATCAACTCCTTACCTGTACCACTTTCACCGGTAATCAAGACCGATGCGTTGGTACGCGCTATCCGCTTGATCGTGGCCAGCACATCCATCAGTGCCTTACTCTTTCCAATGATATGGCTACGGTTGAAGCCGTCATTATCTTCCACCGGAACGGCTGCTTTCTTATCTTGTGAAGTCAGCTCCAAAGCAGTTTCTATCCTTTGCATCAACGCTACGTTGTTCCAAGGTTTGGTAATAAAGTCGAATGCACCTGCCTGCATCCCTTGCACGGCAAGCTGGATACTTCCCCATGCCGTCATCAATATAACGGGAACATCGGGTCGGAACACTTTGACCTGTTTCAAAAGCGTCAATCCTTCTTCACCACTGGTGGACAGGGTGAAGTTCATATCCATCAAGATTAACTGGGGTGCAACCGAACGGACTATTTCAATAGCCTCTTTGGGACCCGGTACGGCCTGCACATCATATTTCGCCTTTTTAGCATAAAGCTCAGAGAAGAACGAATGGCACTGTCATCGTCTATAATTAATATCATACTGCTGCAAATGTAGAAATTATTATTTTAATAAGTACAAAGACAACCCCATTTTATATTCAAACAGAATTGAATAGTAAAAATCCTATTGTTTGATAATCTTTTCGAAATCGGCATCAATATTAGTATTGGTATTGAAATCCCACAATGTCAAGCTGCGCAACTGGTAATAATAGTACCAATAATAGAACAACTCATTGATATGCTTCTGACGAGCCTCATCTTTCTTTGTCTGGGAGTCATTCAAATCCAATGTCGAGATTTTACCAACCATGAAGGTTTCCACATTGGTACTGTAACGTTTCTGGGCAATCTTGTCCGCATCGTCTGCTATCTGCAACTGGGCCTGCTGATTATTGAACTGTTCTACAAGGATAAACAGATTCTGATTGAAATTCATGGTTTCCTGACGTAACTTGCTTTCGGTCACATCGCGGTTACTTTGAGCTATCTTTACCTGACCACGACGTTTTCCCCAGTCAAGAATAGGAATCTTAAAACCGACTTCCACAATCTGGTTGTCTTTCAAACGGCGGTATGCACTATTAAATTCATTGTCTGTTCCTGTAAAACCTACCTGTGCATAGAGCTTGATTTCACGTAAATTACCTTTCGCCTTAGCCACTTCAAAATCTGCTTCCAACTGGCGGCGACGAATATTATGTGCAAATGAATTATTGGCAAGTGCTTTGTCCAAAACATCCGGATAGTTCAGCAAAACAGTCGGAATCGTTTCGGGAACAACCGGCTCCAGTTCCTCATCCTCTCCTAATGCCAGAAATGAACGGAGTTTGAACATATTACTTTTCAAGTTGCTTTCATTTTCAGTCAACGTAGAACGGGCATTCAATACATTCAGTTCCAATTGCAACAAATCATTTTCACTGATCTGCCCCATGCTACGCTTTGCCTTAGCCACTTCATACAGTTTATCTGCATTCTTCAGATTCTGTCGGGCAATGCCTACATTTTCCTTGGCCAGCAACAAATTGAAAAAATAATTGATAGTAGTCATGGTTACCTCTTCGGTTGCAGTAAGAAATGCGGCTTTAGCTTCAGCGTATCTCACCGGTTCGATGCGGCGGTTCCATTTAATTGTATTCACTCCGAAAATAGGTTGTTCCAAAGTCAATGCCACAGGAACAGACATATATCGTTTTGATTTATCTCCATCCAGTTGTTTCAAGAAATCAAGAGAGGTATTCAATGAGAGTTTACCACCGGTCAACCAAATATTCTGATCGATAGAAACTTCACCATTCATTTCCATATAATTATTACGTACAAATGTATAAGCACCGTTATCCTGCTGATAAGAATTATACTTCTTATTATAGCTGGGAATAGTGGCTTCAAAATTCATTTCCGGAAGCAAATCCGCACGGAAAGTACGATATTCCCAATAAGCGGTTTTCAGCTCGTTTAAAGCTACGGCCGCATCTACACTTTGCACACGGGCAATAGTAATGGCTTCCTCCAAAGTGATGGCACGTCGCTTTTCTTGTGGCTGCGCTCCGGCAACCAACGATATGCCAAAGGCTAAAAATAGAGATATTACTTGTTTTTTCATTGCGTTATTATTCTTTTTATCAAAGGTAAGGCAAATGGTATGCCAAAAAACTATTTCACTGTTTTATAACACCTTACAACAAAAATGGAGTGTCCGAAATCGGACACTCCATTCATATACGAACACTGCTGATCATGTGACAATGAAATAACATTATTCATTATGCAACGCGTCTGCAGGCTCAATCCTCATCGCTTTCCGGGCGGGGAAATAAATGCCGAGCAAAATTATTATCCCCAACAACAGCATGGCCGACACAAAACAAAGCAAAAAAAAAAACGTCCCCAAGCAGGTTCCATTAATGTATGCACAGTAAGATCCGCCATCTGCATATTCGCACAAACAAAAACAGCGGGAATGGCAGCCTAAACCAAGAGAAGGATGCCCTCAAGTACATAATAACCAAATACATTCATCCTACTGCAACCTAGTGCCATACGCAAAGCTATCTCACTTCGGTTTTTACGAGTCCGAAACCAGAAAGTACCCAGCATCCCTAAAAAATATATTGAAAACAAAGAAAAGGATAACGGCATAGGTAGTATTCAGATAATTCACCGTTCCTTGCTCTATATCGAAAGCTTCCTTCATATCGCCATACGAATTTATATCGTATAAGTAATAAGGGCCGATAGATAATTTCCCTTGCATATCCTGCATAAAATGTTCGGTAAATCCCGGTATGGAATTGGAAGCCACACGCACCGCAATGTGATGCCAATGAGTCAGCGGCGGACTGGGAAGATAAATAAAAGGTTCGTAACGCTCGTACTCATCGGTCTTATGAGCAGGAAGTACCGCCATTACCTTATAATTAGTTTCCGGCTGCACACTATTCAGGAAATAAGGATTGAAACAAGTTTCCCCTACTCCATTGCGTCCGCTAAACAAGGAATCGCTTAACGTTTCACTCATCAACACCGGCATGGGGTATTCATTCTTGTCCCAACGCTCCGCCTCAAATGAACCTGATAATGGCTGCAAGCGAAATACCTTGAAATAAGTAGGGCTGACATAACGGATGAAACAGCCTACCACATGAGTCGAATCCGAATGCGGAGCATATCCCTCATACATATTATTTCCCGTATAAGGTATTGTCCCATAATAAAAACAAGCTTCCTCCACCCCTTGATATTGTTGGATCAAATGATAGATTTGCTCCAAATATTCAGCAGAATGACTCATTAATACAGAATCATTTTGCAAAGCCGGCTTAATATTCAGTTGAATATCAAAAACATTCTCCGTGTCATATCCTTTAGACTGACGGGCAGCAACCTCATAATTATAAACCAGATCGATGCTGTACCATAGCAAGACAAGAACAACAACCAATTCAACCCACACCCATACATTAGCGTGCCTTTGGTTCCACATTTGTCTGAATAAACTCTTTATCATTTTTCCTTTCCTCCTATTCTCCTTTAATGGTAGTTGCAATATTACGATGTGTGACCATCCATACCGGAATCAATACCGACAATAAATTAAAAACAACACATACGCCGAAAACCAACACAAATAAAGCAGGATGCAACAACAAACCTCCATCCAGACTGATACCTGATAATTCTACCTCGCCGCTACCAAACAACCATACACGTCCCAGCCAAACCAAAACACACGAAAACAGATATCCTAAAATTCCACCCAAAAAGACCGTAAGCAGATTCTCTAAAAACAACCTCACCATAATGGAAATACGTGATGCGCCATACGCCTTGCGAACTGCAATTTCTGTCACACGCTCCTGCATTCGGGCATTGGTCATACCTGAGATATTAATAGCAGGAACAATCAGCAAGACCATCAATAACATACTGTAAACCAACGGTGCACTAATATCTTTTCCACGAAAAAAGGTGTATTCCGTATGAGTATAGAGTTCGTTCATCTCGAAAGCATATTCTGCCGTTGAACTATTCAAACGATCCTGCCGATGCTGTACTTCAGTCCGTACCTCTGCAGGACGAGTATCCGGCAGCAGTTTGAGCAATCCCAGACGGATTCCTCCCAAGCCCCCTGTCCAAGTAGCATAATAGTCTTCATTTTCCAATGAGAAAGGAACAAAAGCATCAGCGTATGCTGTCTGGAAAATAGCATTGACATCTTTCACCACGCCTACCACTTTAGTAGGAAAAAAATTACTTTGATATTCTTTTCCTACCACATCCGTCGTGCCGAAAAGCTGCAAGGCCATACGCTCGGTTATCACACTGACCCACCGACGGGCATCATACTCCTCTTGTGTGAAAGGACGTCCCGCTATAAATTCATAATCAAAGAACTTAAACCAGTTATCAGCCACAGGCCGCACATAATAGTTGAATATCTCATTCGAAGCGGACAAGTTACAAGGGGTCTTGGAAACGCCACGATACCAAGTAACCTCTTTTACACTAGGAAGCTCTGAAAACAATGCTTCAAAAGCCTTGCGTCCCATACCGCTGTTCTGGTTGGTATGATCCAGCTTACGATAGGTCATTCCCGAACCTGTATACATCATATCGCTCCGATCACTTTCCGGAGCCATATCCATTGTACGGAAGTCATAAATCATCACTACTACCATAACAAAAGCGATAGTGACAGCTGTTCCTATAATACTGATTGTAGCATAAAAAGGATTCTGCCGTATCAGATTAAATGCTTGTAATAATAGCTGTTTCATTCGTTTTATCTCTTCATTTTATTTATTCTTCATGTAATGCCTCAGCCGGTTCGATACTCATGGCACGACGGGCAGGGTATCCTATTCCAATGACAATCATTCCAGCAATCAGAATAAAAGTGCCCAGAACCGTAATCGCAAAACGACCTGCCGTAAAAGGCATACGTGTAACTTCCACCAGTTCGGCATATCCCAAATTCCACGCCACAACCAATGCAGGAATAGCAGATATCAGCAATAACAAGACTCCTTCCCCCATCAGACGACCGCAGATTCCCCAACGGGTAGATCCTAAAGCCATACGCAACGCTATTTCGGCACGCCGATGCTGTGTCCGGAACCAGAAAGTTCCGATAATGCCTAGAAAGATATTCAGCAATAAGAAAAATATGATACAAAATTGCGTATTCAACTCATTCACCGAATCCGTTTCATAAGCTGTGCGTACATCACTCAAAGGAGTTATATCCAAAAGATATAGATTGCCCACCTGATATTGACGGTCGGCATCCACTATCAAACGGTCTATGACTCCATCATTCTGTCCCTCACGAACACGCAGGCAAACTTCTATATAAACCGTCTCACCTAAGGATTCCAACGCCTCATCTGTCAGGTACACAGCAGCATAACGGGAGCCGTAATCATCCGGAGCTGTAAAATGGTCATAACGGACCGGCTCGGTAAGAGCAGCTATAGAAAGATGCTCCGCCTCCGGCTCATTCCGCCAAACAGGCACCCTACGCCCTAAAAGTTCCTTACCATGCCAAGGTGCATCCTGATAAACATCGGCAATATTCACAGATAAGACCATGCCGGACGGTGTCAGTGCCTCAGCAAGGCTTTCACTACCCGAACCGTCTATATTGCGGTAACGGAATACATTAAAATACTCCGGAGTTATCCATCGTTTCAAACTACGTACCGGGACTGTATCCAGATAAAATGAAAAACTGTTTGCACCGTCATTATAAGGTATACAGTTTTGCGAGAGGCTGACTGCTTCCACATCCGGACGATGCGCAAGCCTGTTTACAATTTCATGCAAATCGGCAACATCTTCTTTCATAGTACGGCCAGGCTGATAAGCAGCCGCCTTCGAAGTCATCCGCTCAAAACGAAGAACATACGTATTTTCTATATCAAAGCCCATCGGCAAATTATAGATGCTCAACGTGACATATACCACATCCACAATATACCATAATATGACAAACACCACAAAAAGTTCCATCCACAGAAACGCATTGCTGCGGCGCTCGTTCCATATCTGTTTCAATAAATTCCTGTTCATGATCTAACGTTGGTTTAAAGCGTCCGTAATATTCATGCGCGATGCCCTCCAGGCAGGGATGCACGCTGACAGCAAATTCAAGAGCAGGCAGAAAATGAATGCGGCCAAGAATATCCAGGGACTGAACAACATATCTGCCGAAAGACTGGTTTCTCCTATTTGGGCACGGTTCTCGCTATTGGAAAATAAGAAATCATTCAATAAAAAAGTACATGCATAACTGAAAAGCATTCCTACTGCTCCGGCTATGAGCGTCAATAATAAATTTTCATAAAACACTTGCCTCAACAAGACATTGGCAGTAGCACCAAATGCCTTCCTCACCCCTATTTCCGACATACGCTTCCGCATACGGGACAAAGTCATGCTACTCAAATTTATAGCCGGTACCAGCAATAAAATAACAATCACCAACAGGTAGTGCAAATAAGCTTCCTTCGCCTGTAACTCTCTTCCCCAGTGACGAAAGATAAAAGAGAAACGATCATCGGGTTGTCCACGATAAAAAATTTCGGAATCCTGCAATCCGTCATTGAATTTCTGACGCAGGCGTTCCGCCTCTTCTCTGATGGCAGGAAAATCTTTCTCCGAATGTGCCAGAATGACCACACGAAAAGTTCCCATCGCATTGTCATACCAGCACTTCCTGGCTATTTCTGTTGAATTGAAAGGTATCCAAATCTGCGCATAAGAAGAAACAGCCAGTTTGGATACATCTTTCACAACACCCACTACCGTATAATCGGCCAAGTTGAGTTGGACCGTACGTCCTACCGCTTCTACCGTACCAAACAAATTCCGGGCCACAGAAGCACTAAGTACAACCTTAGGAAGTCCGCTTTCACTATCGGCAGCCGTAAACGGCTTTCCGGCAATAAAATCAAAAAGAGAACACTTTCCAAAAGGTATCGTCAGTTTCAAGGTTATCCACTGTCATCATTTTTCCAGCAGGTACAGAAATACGCATCCTGCCTCCTGTAGACACTATAGTTACCGCCTCAGGAACAGTAAGTGCCTTAAAACACTCTTTAGCCACTGTGAGTGACATACAGCCGTTTGATGAATTATCACTGGTATCTCCTTTCTGATGAATAGACATCGCTTTCATATAAAGAGAACGTGAACGGTTCACCTCGGGCACACAATCCGTAATGCGTACTTCCAACACCAGGACAATGACCATGATCATACAAATAGCCAATGCCGTTCCTATGATAGAAACCAAGCTGATGAGCCTATTCTCACGAAGTTGGTAAAAAGCCTGTTTAATATATAGTTTTATCATGTTTGTGCTATGCTCTAAAACCTTTTAACAAAAAAGAGATTACTCATTATGCAATGCTTCCGCCGGCTGAACTTTCATAGCCTTACGTGCGGGAATCCAAATGCCTACTACAATCATCAATGCAATCAAAATAAAGGAAATAAGAACTGTTATTATGAAACGTCCACCTTCAATAGTAGTGCCATTCATCCAAGCATTCAATTCACTATTTGCCAGATTCCAATCAATAAAAATCGCAGGAATTGTGGCCACCGCCAATAATATCAATCCCTCTGCCAACTGACGGACAAAGATACTATGATCTGTTCCACCCAATGATTTCATCAATGCAATCTCACCACGTCGTTGCTGAGTACGGAACCAGAAAGTACCTAGCAATCCCAAGAATATATTCAACAACAAGAAACCCATTCCGAAAAGGTAACTGTTCCAGGCATTCGTATGTGACTGCTGAAAGTTACGACGGATATCGGTAAAAGAACGCACATCCGCGATAAACACATTGCCCACGCGATACAGTTTCTCACTATCCGCTTTCAAACGGGCTATAAAATCGCGATCTTGATCCTCTTTTACGCGTACACAAAGCTCCGTGCCCAAATCATACCATTCTTCCGGCATAGGAGCCACCATGCAGTAACTGTTCCATGCCTCAAAATAATCCCCATAACGCACAACCTGCAAAGAAGCTGCTAAATTATATGTATTCGTTGTATCCCCGAACAAATAAAATTGTTTGTCTACCAATGAAGTCAAATCACATCCATAGCGCCGTTTATAAAGATTATCTGAAGCTAAGAAATTCTTCGGATGTTTCAGCATCTCAGCCAGTTGTTCAGGGGTCTCCCCACGGGTGCCACGATAACGGAACACACGGACAAAATCGGGAGACACCAATCTGCGTATAGTCCATCCCGGCGAACGTAATGTATCATACACCACTGACGCACTGCTGTTACTGCCATTATACGGGTAAGAATTTTGTCCTAATCCGGCTGCCTCTATATCCGGTCTATGCTGAAGACGACTTAGAAGTTCCTTGATATCCTGCCGCTTTTCCTCGTCTGTCTGATTGGGAATAAAGTCTGGACTTTTGTCCGTAAGACGTCCCATTTGCACCAAATAGCAATGAGAAATATCAAATCCCCGTGGTTCATTATAAATTGAGGTCTGCACATACATATAGTCCACAATATACCATAAAACGACACTTACCAACAATAATTCGGTGACAAGCCAAAGATTAGACCGCCATTCATTTTTTATCTGAGTAAATAGTTTCTTATTCATCTTGATTCTTTACTTTTAATTCGTTATCACCTTAGTGAATCCTTCCTCCCAGTGCATTGACAATGCTAGTCCTTGAAGCCCTCCAAGCAGGAATGCCGCTACTCAGCAAATTCAAAACAAAGCAAAACAACAACGCATAAAGGAAAGTGGAAGGGTGCAATAAAATACTGGAATCAACTGTAGGGGCATTCAATGTCGCACTATAAGGCTGTGCAAACAGGATATCGGTACCTAAATAAGCCATAACAATACTGATAAACAAACCTACGGCACCAGCCAACAAAGTCACGACCGGGTTTTCCATGATTATTTGTCCAACCATTTCCATGCGGGTGCTCCCAAAAGCACGGCGTACTCCTATTTCCGCCACACGTTGGCGCAACCGGCTTTGCGTCATACTGCTCAGATTTATAGCAGGTACTAACAACAGAATGATAAAAATGATAGCACGTTCACGACGAGCCGACTTCAAATCCGGCTCCAAGTTAGCTGCAAATGAAATAGACTGAGTTTCCTGATCGTATGGCCGGTTACGGTCTATCAACGTATACCCCTGATCGGCAAGAATAGAATTATACTCACTCATACGCCGCTTGGCTTCAGCACGGATTTCTCCAAAATCATCATGGCTTCGAGCCAAAATAGTGACACTCATCATCCCCATGTGCTGGTCACTCCACGTATCACTAGGCAAATCCGTCGAAGTAAAGGGAATCCATACTTGGCCATAAGAAGCATCGGCAAGAGTAGATACATCTTTCACTACCCCTACCACACGATAGGGAGCATGATTCAACAAAAACTCTTTGCCCGCAGATTCTGTGGAACCAAACAAAGCCCGCGATATGCTCTCAGTAATCACAGCCACAGGAGTGCCCGCATTGAAAGTAGCTTCATCGTATGGTTTTCCATTCACAAAACGAAAATCGAACACTTTAAAAAAAGTATCATCCGTTTCCCGCACATCCGCTCCAATAGCCGGCATAGCGGGTAATGAAACAGGAGTCGATACCGGCATACTGCAATAAATAGTGACAGCTTCAGGGGTTTTCAATGATTTATATACCTCACGCGCCGTCCGCACGCTCATCGGTCCGTTACTTGTTCCGTCCCCCCAATCCTTATGACTTATGCTCATATAATGCACATGCAGAAAACGATTCCGGTTTGACTCGGGAGAAAAAGGAGCGACCTTCACTTGTTGTAGCATCACTACCAACATAATAAGGAAAATGCTAAGAGCAGTTCCTGCAATGCTGATGACACTGATAAGCGGATGCTGGCGAAGTTGCGCCAAAGCTTGCTTAAAATACTGTTTAATCATCTCTGTTATTTCTTAATAAATTCCTTTTCATAGTAATCAGTAGTTATTGCACCTGACGCCCATCAAAGAAACGAATGGTTCTGGAAGTCTGTTTGGCTTGTTCTTCATTATGGGTTACCATCACAATGGTCCGTCCATCCTCTTTATTTAATTTATGCAACAATTCCATGACCTCTGCACCCATCTTTGAGTCCAGATTACCGGTAGGCTCATCCGCAAGAATAATTTCAGGATTACCCACAATAGCACGGGCTATCGCTACACGCTGGCACTGTCCTCCGGAAAGCTGTGTGGGCATGTGCCGCATACGATGACTTAAACCGACACGATCCAACACTTCTTTTTGCCAGACGGGTACGCTCCTTGGCAGCCATCTTTCTATAGAGCAAAGGCAACTCACATTGTCAATCACATTCAGCGAATTAATCAGGTGGAACGACTGGAATACAAAGCCCAAGGTCTTGTTACGGAAAGCAGCCAGTTCCTTGTCCTTCATGCTTTCTACAGACGTGCCGTTTATTTCAATCTTTCCACTGCTGGGAGCGTCCAGCAGTCCCATAATATTCAGCAAGGTAGACTTGCCGCAACCGGAAGGACCCATAATGCTGACAAACTCCCCTTTAGCCACATCCAAATTTACATTTTCCAGCGCTAATGTTTCAATCTCATTCGTACGGTAGATTTTATTGATACCGGTTAATTTAATCATTGCCATAGTTTTTTCTTATTTAAATTGTTAATCTTATACACTTTCTATTTTCATGAATCAAAAGACATTCCAAAGCTATAATCATTTAATATTCAACGAATTTTAATTCTACATACTGTCCGATAACAGACGGTGTGACCGTTTTTACCGGACTAATACGACTGATGCTGTATGCCGGAAAAAAATGTCAACAAGCACTATGAATAATATAAAAAGGTAAACGATCAAAAAAACGACATAGCCTAAGAACAAATTAAATTATGTTCGGGAAATGAGTGAAAAGGATGAAAAAACACTTCATTTCCCGTAACAATCAATGTATTAATTAAGAGAGAGTTTTATCTTGTTGTTTATGTCATAGCTGCTTCTTATTTCAACTTCAGCTTATTCTTGTTTTTGTAACTGCTCATATCGCTGACAACCACCTTGTCACCCGGTTTCAACCCCGATATGACTTCCACATATTCAAAATTACTATCACCCAATTGAACCTTACGCTTTACTATTTCATCCTTACTATCCTGAACAAATAATTCATACTCACCGCGACCGACATAGTAAGAAGCATTCGCCAATCTTAAAACCCCTTCTTTCACGGCATTCATTACATACACATCTGTCTTCAAGCCGGAACGCAATCGCTTGTTATTATCTTCATTCAGTTGTACAATAAACGAAATCACCCCATTCTTACTCAACGGTGTCACACTACTTACCGTTCCTTCCAGTTTCTCATTGCCAATCTTGACTATGGCACGTCCACCTGCTGCCACACGGTCACCGTATGTATCAGCTATTTCACCTTCCACTTTAAAATGGCTCAAATCAGAAATGATAGCTACCTGGCTGCCTTCCGCTACCTGCGCACCTACCTGATTATTTATATAGGTAAGAATCGCTTTACGCGGTGAACGAATTTGAGCGTCATCCAATGTACGTTTCATTTCAGCAAGACTCTTTGAGAAAATATTGAATTCCAATTCCTTCACTTTCAAATCAGCCTCTTTTACTTTCGATTCATTCGCGTATTGCTGACGGAGCTGTTCCAATTCCAATTTTCCGGTATTAAAGTTCAGTTCAGCCTGACGAACCTTGTCCGTTGTTCCAGAGCCCAAACTATCCAAATAACGTTCGTTACGAAGTTCCACCTCCATACGGTTCAATTTCATGGCGGAAATTTTCACTTGCATCGATAAATCACTCAGATACGTATTATTATTCACTTTCAACTGCTCTAACTGATAACGTTTCATCTGTTCTTCATCCAGTAATTTCTTGTATTCGGTTTCCGTACTCTGCAAATCAAGTTTCAAAATCGGCGTACCTACATCCACACTGTCTCCTCCCTTACGGTAAACTTCCACGATACGAGTATTAATAGGTGAATTGATAATCTCTTCAAAAGCCGGAACAACCTTACCGGAAGCACTGACACTTACTTCAATAGTTCCATTGTCCACTTCTGAAAACACCAAATCTTTCCTATTGACGCTGCTTCGCATAAACGAAATCAATACAGCTATACATACCACTGCCGCCACACCTATTGCACCATATTTAATGAACTTCTTTTTGCGCTCCTTATCACGCACTTCTTTAGGAATTTCTCTGTCCATAACTTATTGTAATTTTATTATTATCATTTTTGTGCTAAAGAATAAACAACATCCGTACCAAGGAAACAACTTATTGATAATCAACAACAAATAAAGCGTACAGGGTGTCCGATATCGGACACCCTGTACGCTTTTTTTAAACATCAGTTACCGTACAATAATGATTAACGCAAACGCAATATATCACCTACTTTAGGAGAAGGGTCTTCCGGTTTCATCTTATTCATCTTATATAAATTTTTCAGACGAATACCATATTTTTGGGAAATGGAATACATAGATTCTCCCCCACGGACAACATGAACTATGTGTTCCTTATCCGCACGACGATGCTTTTTATCCAAATAAATAATATCTCCTGGCTTCAATACATATCCCTTATAAAGATCATTGTATTTCCTCAACTTGCGTTGACTGATATCAAATTCTTTAGAAAGTTTTTTAAATGTATCCCCCGGACGTACCACAATATAGAGTAAATCATTAGCCAAATAAGGCTGATGCGGGTTTGGGAATTCCTTCATCCACTTTATACCATCCTTGGTATCATACTTATGTAATTCATATAATTCAATGATATCAATTAAACGATATGCATAGCGAGGGTCAGTAGCATATCCCGCTTTCTTCAGCCCATGCGCCCATCCTTTATAATCGGTGATTTTTAATTTAAAAAGAGATGCATAACGTGAACGTCCTTTTAAAAATTTAGAATGATCTTCATATGAATCACGAGGGTGCTTATAGGCACGAAAACATTCATTACGGATATCATCATCATGCCGTACAGTACGACCAGTCCAGTCACCACCACATTTTATACCGAAATGATTATTGGATTTACGAGCCAGTGTACTTTTTCCCGCTCCTGATTCCAATAATCCTTGAGCCAAAGTGATGCTGGCAGGAATACGATACCGTTTCATCTCATCGATAGCGAGATCTTTATACTTATGAATATATTCCTCATACTGCCGGTTACGGGTTTGCGCTTGCACTGTAAAATTACATAGACAACAAAACAACCCGATTAATATAAATTTCAACGTATGTTTCATCATATAAAACTGTTTCAAAATCGCGACTATACTTTTTCCGCTATATATAGTTGCAAACTTACCATTTTTATCCGGCTGTATGCAATCTTTTTAAATTAATTACGAATTTCATTCGAATTCCAAAAAGTCCAAAGAAATCCGGACGATGAAAATCCGGCTTCTCTATTTTAATAGGATTCCATGATAAGAAATGAGGCTTTTGCAATTCATCTCCACATTTATAAAAATTAGCCCGTATGCTCATTCCATCCAGCCCGGTAATGGCATGCTTAAAAAATACCTTATACGGAATCAGCAAAGCCACCTCCCAAGTACATTCTCCTATCTTTTCTTCAAAAGTTTCTCTGCCCAAGCTAGCCCAACGCTTCACCTGATCCGTTATTTCAGAAGGAGCCATTTCACGATTATTACGCTCCGAACCTGCTGCTAAAAGAATCGTAGCGATACAGTTACATTCCAAATTATAATAAATGCCATCTCCCGCAGGAATAGAGAAAAATTCCACACAGGAATCTGTCCAAACACTACCGTTATCTTCACCGTATTTGGCACGAACACTGTCTTCTACTACTTTATAATGGACTAATATAGCATCATTTGTATAGGCTATACGAAAAGAGACTTGAGGTTGATAAGGATATTCTTTCCAGTTCACTATATCAATAGGATGATACGTAATGTTCTCATTATCAAACAAGGTCGGTATTTGTTGTGCATCTTGAACTTTACCACTTAATTTCTTTACTTTCATCGTATTGTTTTTATTAGTTAAATAGCTACTATTAGCTTCACAAAAATATATACTTCCACTGAGAAAACAAAATAGTGGCTACCATAAACAGCAGCCACTAAAAGAATAAAGCTATAAAGACAATGAAAGCACAATTTTTACATTTTCATCCATATTTATTTCTTCACATCGCCCTGTGGCATATGTCTTCTCCCATCATGCTGTTTTTTCATTCCTTGTCTTTTTTTCTCATCTCTTTACGGAATTTATCGCCATTGTGTTTCTCCATATTATACATTTTCTGAATTTGTTTAGGAGAAAGAAATTTCCGGAACTCATTATAATACTTCTCACGAACATCCAGTATCTTTCTACTCTGCGCGAAACGTGCCTTGATAGCCTGCTCCACTTCAGCATCTGTAGGAAGCGGTTTGGGGGTCTGTTTATCTGCAGCCGTTCTATTTGCAATATTTCGACAGGCTCCCATATGACGAGTAGCCCGCATTTCTTCCATGTATTGTTTATACACCGGAATAAATTTAGCAGTCGTTGCGTCATCCAATGCCAATCCTTTTATAATTTGATTGCACTGTATTTCCAGCATCTGCTCTTTATTAAACTGCCTTCTTTCAGATTTAGCTCCTTTCTTTTTCTTGTGCAAAAAGTGTTACCTGACTTCCCATAACAATGGCTGCCAACATCATATAAAAAAAATTTTGTTCTCATCATTTTTTGTTTTTAGTGATTAATCAATTTATAAATATATCATTTTCAGATAATTCCACCCATCCTGCTAATTCCTCATCAGACATAGATTCTATATAACGATCCAAAGTATCTGAATAAGAAGAGTCTAAATCCGTAGAAACAATAAGTGAAGGAGAAGGCAACTCCTCTGCCACAGGTTGGGATATCGGAAAGAAAAGAACTCCCAACATGACAGCCGCAATAGCTAAAGCAGCCCCAATAATCAATTTTATTCTATGCTGCCTATTAAACCTCTCAGCCTGTGTACGCTCCAATACTTGCTTCTGCATTTTTCCGAAAAAGCCATCAGGGGTACGATAAGGCATCCGCTTCCCAATATTCTTAAAATCAAACTCCTTTTCCATCCTGTCTTTAATTATTTATCATGTACTCTTTTATCTTCTCTTTTGCATAATGATAATTCACTTTCAACGTATCCACTTTCGTGTCCGTAATCCTGCTAATTTCCTCATATTCCAGTTCATCATAATAACGAAGATTGAAAACTACCCGCTGCTTTTCAGGAAGCATCAAAATAGCCTGCTGAAATTTCACCGCCATTTCGTTCTCATAATCCACATAATCTGACGCCATCAACTTATTCATTAACTCTTCCTGAACTTCTTCCGCCGAAACAGCTTGTTCCTTACGCATATTCAGAAAACGGAGACACTCATTGGTCGCTATCCGGTAAATCCATGTCCCCAATGAACTTTCCTCCCTAAACTGAGGAAGATGGCGAAAGACGCGAATAAAGACTTCCTGCAGAATATCCTCTGCATCCTCATGTGATACAACCAATCTCCGGATATGCCAATATATGGGCTGTTGAAAAAAATCTATCAACAGTTTAAATCCCCCGTTCCGGGTTGGAAGCCCATACTTCCCTAATTTTATCTTCGTTTATCATCTATTCGTCAAAAGTTTATAGGTTAGAACCACCCGAGAACAAGAAGTTAAAAGTGAAAATGAAGTTTTTACATTAATTATAGATGAAGTTAAAATAATCAATCACATTTCCTACAAGAGAAAAATACAACCAATTTCCGGAATATGAATTTAAAGAATTCAAACTCAATCTTCCTATCAATAAATTTCAGTTCTTAGAAGAATTACCATATAAACAGTAGGGAAATCCCTAAAAATAAATAGGGGAAAAGATAGAAGAATATACCTTTTTCCCAACTTATCTTTGTTACAAACAAAAAAACAAAAAAATGAGAAGATTGAAACAAACATTATTAGCGTTAACCATTTGTACTTTAGTCATCAGTTGCAGTTTGACTACTAGTAGCACTATTATGAAAGTACAGAGAGGGATGTCCCAAGAAGAAGTCAGCCATTTACTTGGGAAACCCGATTTCCGTAGATTCGACAACGGCTCGGAACAATGGGAATATACCAAGACCAATATGTCCACAGCTGCAAACACGGTAATTATTATCGATTTTGTAGACGGAATGGTAACAAACATGGATTCTTTTGAGTCCAACATTACTCCGCCTCCAGTTGCAGTGTGTCCGCCAAATGAAATCATTACGGTAGTTCCACCCAGCCACCCTGATCATTCTGGCCCGCACAGACCAAAACACAAAGCCATGAATCCACATGATTTTGAAAACCTCTATAAAAAAGTAAAAAACAAAGCATTTAAGGACGACCAAATGGAATTATTATCTGTAGGAGTTGTAAACAACTACTTCACCTGTAAACAAACTGCCCGACTCATGTCCATATTTACATGGGACGATGAAAAAATGAAAGTATTAAGAATGGTTTCCAACCGCATTGTAGACCGTGAAAATGGAAAAGAAATCATCAAGACACTGGATTCTTTATTTACACAAGATGATGCACGTAAAATATTGGGAATCACTAACCAATGGTAATTCAACCTAAACAACACACAAAAACATAAATATATGAGAAAATTCAAACAACTATTATTGCTTGTTATCAGTATAACACTTGTCAGCTGTCATACCACAGGAAGTATCAAACAGAAAGCATGGAAAGTACAGCAGGGAATGACAACAGAAGAAATAGGCCAACTTCTTGGAAAACCCGATTTCCGACGTTTCGATGGTTCTTTGGAGCAATGGGAATATCAGAGCGGAGGAATTGCAACGTCTTGCAAATTTCTAATTATCGAATTTCGAAACGGAAAGGTAACAAGCATGGATTCCTACAATGAAATAGCTAAAGAGACTTCAGTAGGAGACCTATATTCCAGCAAAATATCCCTCGATACCGTTGGTTCAATAGACGATAACGAATTTGAAAAAGATATACAATGAAACAAAAAATTCCGTATTCAAAGATTCAACTCTGGAAAAAGCCATTATAAATAAAAAATTAAGTTGCGCACAATGCCTTAAACTTATGTCACTTTATACTTTTGATAATGACAAGTTAAAAATGTTACAAGTACTGAAAGACCATATAGCTGACACAACAAATTACGATAATATTGTCAACTCACTAGATTTCATTTCAAGTAAAAACAAGGCCAAAGAGATATTAGGAATACCCTAATACAGTAAAGCAGATGTACCTGTTGCAATAAACCTAAAAAATATTGCAACAGGCACATCTGCTTTACCTCAATCTTCTATTCTGACAGCTGTGCCGCTTGCGGTTACCATCAGCATACTACCGCTGTCCCCCACAGTTTCATAATCCAAATCCACCCCAACTACAGCATTAGCTCCCAATAAAGCAGCCTGATCCTGCATTTCTCGTAACGCAGTATCTTTAGCCTGTCGAAGTACTTCTTCATAAGAACCGGAACGACCGCCTACAATGTCACGAATACTAGCAAAAAAATCACGAAACAGATTAGCACCGATAATAGTTTCACCTGTTACAATGCCATAATATTTAGTTATACGTTTTCCTTCGATAGTAGGTGTTGTTGTTGCTAACATAATCTTTCTCTTTTTAATTATATATTCATTAGACGCACAAATAAAAAAAAAAAAAAGTTGCAACTTTCTCCTTTTTTTATCGGTAACTATATTATTCTTCTCACATTCAACTCCGACAAGCAATAAGAAAACAAATAAATTTAAAACCAGATTTTAGAAAAGAAACATTGGGAGATTAAAAACAAAACATTACATTTGCAAGAAAACAAAGAGGAACGTATCATGAAACAAATCAAACTGGAAATAAACATAGAGGCTTGCCATTATGACGAACTAACAGAGAAGGACCGCAAACTGATAGACGCCGCGTGTGAAGCAACGAAAAGAAGCTATGCTCCTTACTCACATTTTGCTGTTGGAGCCGCCGCACTGTTGGAAAATGATATCGTCATTACCGGAACCAATCAAGAAAATGCAGCCTACCCATCTGGTCTTTGTGCAGAACGTACCACTTTGTTTTATGCCAATTCTCAATATCCGGATCAAGCAGTAAAAACACTCGCCATTGCTGCCCGCACAGAAAATGGTTTTCTTGACACACCTATTCCTCCTTGCGGAGCCTGTCGGCAAGTATTATTAGAAACTGAAAAACGATATGGAAAACCTATGCGGATACTGCTTTATAGTAAGACTGATATTTATATATTAGAAAACGTAAGCGGACTTTTACCTTTATCGTTTGATGGAAATTATCTGAAATGATACCTACCATCCGTCTGCACAGCCAACAGTTAATAAATCCGGTTTTCAATAATCCGAAAGATCTTGTATCATGGATGGGAGGCATTCAAGCGCAAGATTACACCATGTCCAAATGGGCTATTGGTATCCGGCTAAAGGCAGGAAATCTGCAAACAGTCAATGAGGCACTGGCAAAAGGAGATATATTGCGCATTCATGTCATGCGTCCTACTTGGCATTATGTAGCTGCAGAAGATATACGCTGGATGCTGAAGCTTTCATCCCGACGCATCATTACTGCCAATGACTCTTTTGCCAAGTCCAGAGGACAAGACATTTCAGTTGACATTTACAACAAAGCAAACCGATTATTGGAAAAGGCACTAGCAGGACACAATCATCTGACCAAGCAAGAAATTGACAACATATTTAAAGAAGGAGGGCTGGAAACCAATGAAAGATTATCCAACCGTTTCCTGATTCACGCTGAAGCTGAAGGACTTATTTGCAGCGGAGCAGATAAAAATAATAAAATCACCTTCGCACTTTTGGATGAGCGTGTTCCTCCAATACAAGAATTACATAAAGAAGAGGCGCTAGCTATCTTGGCACGCAAGTATTTTAGAAGCCACTCTCCTGCCAGTCTGAAAGACTTTGTATGGTGGTCCGGACTTTCGGTAACGGAAGCTAGACAAGGTATAGCCGCCATTGAACAAGAATTGCTTACTGACCGTTTCCTAGCACAAAAATTATATGTTCATCAGTCTTATAAAGAAGAAAAAACAACCGACATATTGCATATTCTTCCTTCATACGATGAATACCTAATCAGCTACAAAGACCGTACTGATGTATTGAACAAAGAATACCAACACAAAGCATTCAATTCTTTCGGGATATTCCGTCCGGTTATTCTGTACAACGGGCAAATAGTTGGAAATTGGAATAAAGTCATACAAAAACAAACAACACATATAGAAATGAACTGGTTCAAGAAAAATACAAAGATCAAAAGAGAATTACTTTCCCTAGCGGAGAGAAAATACCTTACTTTTTTTTCTCCGAACTGTACGAAAATTGTAAATGGATTATTTCTGCGTCATCACATTTTAAAAATAATCCATTACATTTACATTATTCAGTATTGCAATATAAAACTCTCAGCCACTTTCAAGAAACGTTCATGACCTTTTTTCATTCAAATGTGCAGTATCTGTATTATTCTTGCTGTTCTGAAAATATATTTTTCTAAAATGATCATTACTTGCATAAATTCCTCCTTTTCGGGCGCTGTCAAAAATAGGAATACTATAATTTCCACAAACCTCAATCATAGCATCCACCACTTTCTCAGCATCACTTCCTGCAAAATTTTTACAGTTCCATCGGGTAAAGAAAAAAATCTTAGCTGTGGGATACTTTTCAATAAGCCCTTCACACAGCATTGCCAGCCTCTCTTTAAATACATCAATACCGCCAATTGAATCAATTTAAAACCATCATTGTGCCCACCCACAACAATAACATAATCCAAATCATCCGGCATTTCCTTATATCTTACATACATCGCTTCCCCCAACGCGGGCTACTATAAGCAATGCTGCTGCCGTTCTTGCCATAATTTAAATATTCCATACCATGTTTCTCGGCAAATTTATAATGCCGGTATTCTTAACAGGTTCCTTATGATTCTTCACATAACTATCTCCAATAATTCCCAAACGTTTTCCTTTCAATTCATCAGTCCTGACGGTAACTCCTTTAATAATTTGTTCCAACTGCTTATATACCTGTTGTCCCAAATACTCTGCCGAATGAGCCGTGAAATGAAGTCTGTCATTTAACAATTCCGCGCCTGACATATCTATCAGGTGCATGTTCGGATCTTCAGCAGCCAATTGCTTCATCGCATTCTCCACTTCTCTGCTGAAATATTTATTACTTCGGGCAACAGTACCAAAAATAAAAGGCAAACGAGAATAATCCTTTCCGGTTTTTTCTGTCAGATGCATACGCACATAAGCCACCATTGTCTTCAAGTTACGGTAATAATCTTTACTTTTAGCATAATCACTTTCCCCCTGATGCCAAAGAAATGCATCTATCTGATAGCCATCCTTCAGGCGGGAAAGAGTCTTGTCTATACACATGTCTATCTCTTGAATGAAAGAAAGCAACAAGGAGTTTCCTCCATCAGAAGTTGGCTTAGCCTGTGCCAGCCATTCAGGCGCCGCAGACCAAAAACGTCCCTTGGAAGCATTATAATCAGGTGCTATGGAAGTTCCGCCAACAGCCCATTTCACCACATAAAATTTCTCCTGCAACAACTGCTCCAACCAATAATATGTCACTGCATCAAAAGCCCACATATTATTTTTTCCGCTACGTTTGGCACGAGGCCAGAAAGGAATAAATTCTCCCTTTCCGTCATTCTGAGCTATCTGACAATAACGGTAGGCACCTTCGGCATACGTCAGTGTATCCGTAGCCAATGCTTTAATATATGCCGGCAAATCTTCATTAGGAGTTCGTCCATCGGTATTAGACTGTCCGGCAGTTATAATCACATGTACAGGATTGGAAGCCATCGTATTCAAGCCAACAGCTGCAAAAAATCAAAATCAAAATTAAGTTTTTCATAAGTATCATTTCATGTTTTTAATGGACACAAAAATAATCCTAATTCTAATATAACGACATGGATTATCGTCCATTATCATAGATTTTTTGAACTCATTATGGTTCATACAGAATGAGAATTGCGGCTAAACCATAAAAAAAGAGCCACAGGAACAATGGCTCCCAATGACTCTTTCTTTTTCAGCTCATATTTATAATTTAATTATCTCCATACATCCGGGCACGCATTTCTTTAATATGATCAGATGTAATGTATTCATCGTATTCCATCATCTTATCAATGATACCATTCGGGGTCAATTCAATAATACGGTTCGCCACCGTTTCAATAAATTCGTGGTCGTGGGAAGAGAACAGCAGCACATTTCCCTTATAAGTCTTCAGATTATTATTGAAAGCCTGAATTGATTCCAAGTCCAAATGGTTGGTAGGAGTATCCAAAATCAGACAGTTCGCATTGCGCAACTGCATACGGGCAATCATACAACGCATCTTTTCACCTCCCGACAGCACACTTGCTTTCTTCAATACTTCCTCTCCGGAAAACAACATACGCCCCAAGAAACCTTTCATATAGACTTCGTTACCTTCGCCAAACTGGCTCAGCCAATCTACCAAATTCAAATCACTTTCAAAGAAATCCGTATTATCCAAAGGCAAATAAGCTGTAGTAATAGTAACGCCCCACGCGAATTTACCAGCCTGCGGAGTACGATTTCCATTGATTATTTCAAAAAAAGCAGTCATGGCACGCGGATCACGGCTCAAAAAGACAATCTTATCTCCTTTTTCTACATTAAAATTCACATCATTGAACAATACCATACCGTCTTCAGTTTCCGCACGCAAGCCGGATACTTCCAAAATCTGATTGCCCGGTTCACGATCCGGAGTAAAGATGATACCGGGATATTTACGGGACGACGGCTTAATTTCATCTACATTCAGTTTTTCCAACATCTTCTTTCGGCTGGTTGTCTGCTTGCTCTTAGCCACATTGGCACTGAAACGGCGAATAAATTCTTCCAACTCTTTCTTCTTCTCTTCTGCCTTAGCCTTCTGGTTCTGTTGCTGACGCAGAGCTAACTGGCTTGATTCATACCAGAAGCTATAGTTACCGGCAAACATATTCACTTTACCGAAATCAATATCTACAGTATGAGTACAAACAGAGTCCAAAAAGTGACGGTCATGACTTACCACCAACACCGTGTGCTCGAAATTAGAAAGATATTCCTCCAACCAAGTCACCGTATCCATATCCAAATCATTGGTAGGTTCATCCAACAACAAGTTATCAGGATTACCGTAAAGTGCCTGCGCCAACATGACACGCACCTTTTCCTTACCGCTCAGTTCCCCCATCAACATATAGTGCTTGTCTTCCTTTATGCCCAATCCGCTCAACAAAGAAGCAGCATCACTCTCGGCATTCCAACCATCCAGTTCGGCAAACTTTCTTCCAATTCAGAAACTTTCAAGCCATCTTCATCTGTAAAATCAGTTTTCGCATACAGTTCTTCACGCTGTTTCATAATGTTCCACAACACAGTATGTCCCATCATAACCGTATCCATGACTGTATATTCATCCCACTTAAAGTGATCCTGGCTCAATACAGACAGACGTTCGCCCGGTCCTAATACCACTGAGCCCTTAGTCGGTTCCAGCTCACCTGAAATTGCTTTCAAGAAAGTAGATTTTCCGGCGCCGTTCGCACCGATAACCCCGTAAATATTACCATTGGTAAACTTCATATTTACGTCATTATACAACACTCTTTTACCAAATTGAATGGCCAAGTTCGAAACTGTAATCATCCTAATATACCTTATTTATATAATTATTCTATTTTGGAATTGCAAAGGTAGGCATTTTAATTCAGAAAAGTATGCCAGTGTGGCAGAAATTCCGTACTTTTGCAAAATTATTACTCTAAGAAAACAACTAGGCACGAAATTTGTTAGCAGTAAATTAACCTAAAAGACCTGACTGTTATGAGTAAAAAAATAAGAAAAACAAAAAGTTTAATAAGAATATGAACCCAACAGAGAAGAACCAACCTCAAGACGAGGAAGTTTTGAAAAATCAGGAAGCGGCAGAAGCTGCCATTGATGAAGAAACTCAGAAAGAAGCAACAGAAGAACTGAACGCTGAAGAGAAGGTGAACAAGGAATTGGCGGAAGCTCAGAAAACAATAGAAGAGCAGCATGACAAATACCTGCGTCTTTCAGCCGAATTTGACAATTACCGTAAACGCACCATGAAAGAGAAGGCCGAATTGATTAAAAATGGTGGGAGAAAAGGCCATTACTGCCATTCTTCCTATTTTGGATGACTTGGAGCGTGCAGTAAAGACTTCAGAAACTTCGGATGATGTAAAAGCAATGCGTGAAGGAATTGAGTTGATCTACAACAAATTCCTGAAAGTATTGAACCAGGAAGGACTTCAGAAAATAGAGACTGACGGTGAGAACTTTGATACCGATTATCACGAAGCAATTGCATTAGTTCCAGCTCCTTCCGAAGAGAAGAAAGGAAAAATATTGGACTGTGTACAAACCGGTTATAAGCTGAATGACAAAGTAATACGCCACGCCAAAGTAGTTGTGGCTCAATAAACAGTATCATAAAACGACATGGCAAAAAGAGACTATTACGAAGTTCTGGAGGTGGACAAAACAGCCACCCTTGATGTTATAAAAAAAGCATACCGCAAAAAAGCAATACAATATCATCCGGACAAGAATCCGGGTGATAAGGAAGCGGAAGAAAAATTCAAGGAAGCTGCCGAAGCTTATGATGTGTTGAGCAACCCGGATAAACGCGCCCGTTACGACCAATTCGGACATGCAGGAATGAGTGGAGCTGCCGGTGGCGGTTTTGAAGGATTCGGACAAGGTATGTCCATGGATGATATTTTCTCTATGTTCGGTGACATCTTCGGTGGACATGGAGGAGGTTTCGGAGGCTTTGGAGGTTTCGGTGGTGGCGGACGTTCCGCACAACGCAAGTTCCGTGGTTCAGACCTCCGTGTAAAAAGTAAAACTGAACTTAAAAGAGATTTCTACGGGAGTAGAAAAGAAATTCAAACTGAAAAAGTACGTAACATGTGACCATTGCCATGGTTCAGGAGCCGAAGGAGAAGGAGGAACGGAAACGTGTCCCACTTGTCATGGAACAGGAAGTATCACCCGCACCCAACAAAGCATTTTTGGAATGGTGCAATCACAAAGCGTATGTCCACAATGTAACGGAGAAGGGAAAATAATTAAGAACAAATGTAAAGCTTGTGCAGGAGAAGGTATTGTATACGGAGAAGAAGTCGTGGAAGTGAAAATTCCTGCCGGTGTGGCTGAAGGAATGCAACTTTCTGTCAATGGGAAAGGAAATGCGGGCAAACATAACGGTGTTCCCGGTGATTTGCTTGTTGTCATAGAAGAAGAATCCCATCCAGACCTAATACGCGATGAAAATGATTTGATTTACAATCTGTTACTAAGCGTTCCGACTGCTGCTTTAGGAGGCACTGTAGAAATACCAACTATTGATAGCAAAGTAAAAGTAAAAATTGAACCAGGCACCCAACCAGGTAAGGTCTTACGCCTAAGAGGTAAAGGATTGCCCAATGTCAATAGTTATGGTTACAGTAACGGTACAGGTGATTTATTAGTCAATGTAAGCGTATATATTCCAGAAACGTTGAATAAAGATGAAAAACAAGCACTAGAGAAAATGCAAGAATCGGATAACTTCAAACCGAATACAAGCATTAAAGAAAAAATATTCAAGAAGTTCAAAAACTTCTTCGATTAATTTTATACTACAAAGTGTCACAGAAAGAGTACCAGGTTTTATATCTGCCGGGCATTCTTTTGTGACACTTTGCGGTAAATAAAAACATTTGCCATGAATTACGAAGAAACATTGGATTATTTATATAATAGTGCCCCATTATTCCAACATATAGGAAAAGATGCATACAAGGCAGGGTTAGAAAACACTTATCTTTTAGACAAGTATTTCAACCATCCCCATCGCCAATTCGAACCATTCATATAGCCGGGACCAATGGAAAAGGCTCTTGTTCACATACTTTAGCCGCCATTTTACAATCAGCCGGATACAAGACAGGACTTTACACTTCTCCACATCTGATAGATTTCCGTGAACGAATCCGCGTCAACGGAATTCCTGTATCCAAAGAATATGTCATAGACTTTGTAGAAAAACACCGTGCCTTTTTTGAACCTCTGCATCCTTCTTTCTTTGAACTGACTACTGCAATGGCTTTCCACTATTTTGCCCAAAGCCAAGTAGATGTAGCCATTATAGAAGTTGGCCTGGGAGGACGAATAGATTGTACAAACATCATCCGTCCGGATCTATGTGTCATAACCAATATCAGTTTCGACCATATACAATTCTTAGGTAACACATTAGCCAAAATAGCCACAGAGAAGGCCGGAATCATCAAAGAAAAGACCCCGGTAGTTATCGGTGAAACCACACCCGAAACCAAACCTATATTTACAACCCGTGCTAAAGAAATAAACGCTCCTATCTACTTTGCAGAAGAAGAACAGTTATTACACTCCTCCAGCATAAATGAAAAAGGTAAACGAATATATCAAACAACCGACTACCTCAATCTGGAAGGCGAACTGGAAGGGCTTTGCCAACTTAAAAACACCAATACACTTTTATCTGCCATCCGCCTATTAAAACAAGCAGGTTATCAACTTACCGAAAGCAATATACGCAAAGGATTCTCACAAGTATGTGAACTCACCGGCCTGATGGGAAGATGGCAAAAATTAGAAAGTGAACCGACTTTAAGATGCGATACAGGACATAATGTAGGAGGTATTTCGTATATCATAGAACAATTAGAACATCAGAAATATGAACGATTACACATTGTAATAGGTATGGTAAACGACAAGGATATCAGTGGAGTATTGTCCATGCTTCCTAAAAATGCCACCTTTTATTTTACCAAAGCCAGCGTAAAGCGTGCTTTATCCGAAAAAGAATTACAAAGCTTAGCGATGCAATCCGGGCTGCACGGAGATACTTATCCTGATGTAGAAACAGCTGTAACAGCCGCTAAAGAAAAGGCTAACAAAAATGACTTTATTTTTGTTGGAGGAAGCAGCTTTATCGTTGCGGATTTATTAAAATTTCACGTTTAGTCCGTTCACTTTTATAGAAAAAGTTTGGGAATACCGAAGAAAATCTTTTTATTTGCATTAGTTTTATACATAAAATAAAAAGATTTTCAATAACATGATAAACACATCTACTTCCGATGAGAATTTATGCGGCCTGAAACGGGCCGATTTTCAGACAACAGTGAACGGGAAACAAACAGACCTCTTCATTCTGAAAAATGAAAACGGAGCTGAAATAGCTGTCACCAACTATGGTGGAGCAGTATTAGCTATTATGGTTCCGGACAAAAACGGTAAATATGCCAATGTCATTCAAGGACATGATAGTATAACCCATGTTATCAATAGCCACGAACCTTTCCTCAGTACTCTTATCGGTCGTTACGGAAACCGTATAGCAGGAGGCAAATTCATTTTAGAAGGGAAAGAATATTCACTGACTATCAACAATGGTCCCAACTCGCTGCATGGCGGTCCTACCGGATTTCATACCCGCATTTGGGATGCAGAACAGGAAACTCCCCAAAGCTTGAAATTGCATTATTTATCTGCTGATGGCGAAGAAGGATTTCCAGGAAATTTGGATATTCACGTAACGTACACTTTAAGTAATCAAAATGAATTCATCATTACTTACCACGCTACAACAGACAAAACAACATTGGTAAATCTTACTCACCACGGTTTTTTCAGCCTATCAGGCATTGCCAATCCTACGGCAACCGTTGATAACAACATCGTAACCATTAATGCTGATTTTTATACTCCGATAGATAATGTATCCATCCCTACAGGCGAAATTGCCAAAGTAGAAGGTACTCCTATGGATTTTCGTACTCCTCAAAGAGTAGACAGTAGAATCAATGACCCATTCGAACAGCTAGAATTCGGTGCCGGCTATGACCACTGCTATGTATTAAACAAACGTGAAGCAGGCACACTGAGTTTTGCAGCAAAATGTGTGGAGCCCGAAAGCGGTCGTAGCATGGAAGTATACACTACAGAGCCCGGTGTACAAGTTTATACTTCAAACTGGCACAATGGTTTCGAAGGTGCTCATGGAGCAACTTTCCCAGCAAGAAGTGCCATCTGTTTTGAAGCACAACATTTTCCTGATACGCCCAATAAAGGCCATTTCCCTTCTTGTGTTCTACATCCGGGAAACTTACAATCAAGACCATCTACAAATTTGGTGTAGAAAAATAATTTTATGAAATAACCTAATTAATAAACTTATAATTTTTTCAAAACCATGAATCAACAAAAACAGAACGGTAATATCATCGCTATCATTACAATGTTCTTCCTTTTCGCGATGATTTCCTTCGTTACTAATCTTGCTGCGCCTTTCGGCACAATATGGAAAAACCAATATGCAGGTGCCAATACCTTGGGTATGATGGGAAATATGATGAATTTCCTCGCATATCTGTTTATGGGGATTCCTTCAGGTAATATGCTTGTAAAAATCGGATATAAAAAACAGCCCTCATTGCCATGGCAGTAGGTTTCATCGGTTTGTTTATCCAATATATTTCCAGTTTGTTCGGTGCAGATATAGACGTATTCAATTTAGGAGAATATGCCATTAAAATGAATTTTATCATCTATCTGCTTGGTGCCTTCGTCTGTGGTTTTTGTGTATGTATGCTGAACACTGTAGTTAACCCGATGCTAAATCTTTTAGGTGGTGGTGGTAACAAAGGTAACCAATTAATCCAAGCCGGTGGTGCTCTAAACTCATTGTCAGGTACTTTGACTCCGCTTTTCGTAGGTGCCTTGATTGGTTCTGTTACCCCTCAAACAGCTATGTCAGATGTAGCTCCTCTGCTTTTCATCGCAATGGGTGTATTCGTATCAGCGTTTATCGCTCTTTCATTCATCGCCATTCCAGAGCCTCATCTAAGAAAAGCAGGTCATGAAAAAAAGAGAAATTCTCTCATAGTCCTTGGAATTTCCGCCATACTGTATTAGGTGTAATCGGTATCTTTGTGTATGTAGGTATTGAAATCGGTATTCCAGGCACATTAAATTTCTATCTTGCCGACCCAACGGAAAAAGGTGCGGGCCTGCTTGCCAACGGTGCCGCTATCGGTGGTGCTATTGCTGCCATCTATTGGTTGCTCATGTTAGTGGGACGTTCTGCAAGTAGTGTCATCAGCGGTAAAGTAGCTACACGCACACAATTGATTGTTGTTTCCGCAACAGCTATCTGTTTTATATTAATCGCAATCTTCACTCCAAAAGAAATCACTGTCTCTATGCCGGGATATAGTGTAGAAAATGGATTCGAAATGGCCTCTGTACCTGTCA
>VOFD01002039.1_pt1 | contig 73972 bp, 82 predicted proteins | sample 5384101 | NCBI WGS metagenome assembly VOFD01 (sample SAMN12384723, study PRJNA508395) | human gut metagenome | isolation source: healthy gut C | host: Homo sapiens
TCTGCCTGCTTAAAACTATCTTTTGTTTCTGGTATATCCGAACCGGTAGTAAACTGCATAGAACCGTCCAGTATTTCATATTTGAAACAGCCACGCACTTTTACTATGTTGTACTTTTTCAGACTATCCACCGTGGCGGCCTCTATCGGAAAATAGGAATATTCAGCATAATTTTGGAGCGTCCCGTTTTCCGTTGTTATAAAACCATCCGGCACGCTTTTATCATTTGAGCAAGTAAGTGTTACTATTTCCCCACTATCTAATTTGAAATAAATCTTATTCCCTTTGGGTATTGCGTATTTTTGAAAATATGAATATTCGGCAGCGTTATAAGAAAAATTTGCGTGCGTCTTAATGCACATTTGCCCGTTTTCCAATATGACTATATAGGTATCTACCGATACAGGAAAAGGCGCACCCATACAGTCTGGAACATAAAACCGCATAAATTGGCTTTCATATTCATTTTGAGCAGTAGCACCAATCCACATACAGAGTGCTACGAATACTAAACATATCTTTTTCATTTTCTCAGTATTTCTAATAACGTCTGTATCTGTTTATCCTTTTCCGCCAGCATATCCCGTACAAAACTTTCTGGCAGGGTATTGTTATCGCTGTTTACTTTGCTGTTTACATTATGGCTGTTTACCACCGAGGCAGAAGTAAGTGACATTTCACCCCTACCACGCAATAACCATTCAAGCGACATTTCCGGTAGAGCCTCAGCAATTAGTAAAATTGTACTTAACGATACGGCGGTATCGCTATTAATCTGGTTATTTAGTGTTTTCTGATTAACCCCGAACTTTTTAGCCAAGCTGGTGGGATTTTCGTTATACGCTTCTAAAGCGGTGCGCAGGCGGTTTTTTACTCCAATTTCGTCCATTTTTCAGTTTATAAGTAAAATTCTACTCAAAAAATTTGGTAGATAAGTAAAATATTACTTCCTTTGCACCAACGAACGAGTAAACAAAGTCGTTAGCGCGTAGAAAGGGCTGCCGACCTGAGTAGGCCAGCCAACCAAACCAATTTATTACCGCCACAAAGTTAGGCAGTTTTTTCTATTGCGCCAACAAACGAACCAAGTTTTTTTAACTGTAAAGTATTGAACAATGGAACAAAAGAAAGAAAAGATTACCCGCGACTGCCTACGAGCCATGAAGATAGGCGATACGGTTGTAGTGGAGTGTAAAGACGGCTACGATTTGGATAGCCAGAAAAACACCGCTTATGCGATGCAGAAAATGGAAAACTGCCGGTTTGCCTGCAAATCGGACGGACTGACATTAACCGTAACGAAACATGGTATCAGTTAAACCCGTGTGCGAACCGGATAGACGCTACAGCCAAAAGGAAGCGGCGGAACTGCTGGGCGTTGAACGCCACACAGTCAGACGCTGGGAGGTTGAGGGCTGGATACGCTTCTATGTGCGCAAAGCCGGGCGAGCGAAGTTTACCACGGGCAAACAGATTATCAAGTGCTGGGAAACCACCTATTTATAACAATTCAAAATTACGAAATATGAAAGCGATTTATTACTGCATCCTTTTCGTGCTGGGCTTCATAGCCATAATCGGCATTTTCTCAGAGCCGGAGCCAGCATTAGACATGGCACGCTGGACTACTGTTTTTGTCGTATCGAAGTCCGTAGGCTTGCCGCCGGATATATCGCGTACCGTCTGATGGTGCGCTGGGAAAAAGAGGGAAAGATAAAGTTACCCGATGATGACGAAGTTTAATAACCCAATAAATAACAGAGTTATGCAACCAATCCAAATTAACGTACAGGTTAATATCGGACTTACCAGCGAACTATTTACGCTGCTTTCGTCCGTAGTGAACCGTCCGGCGCAGTTGGCGGAATTGCCAGCAGCACCGAGGAACAAGAAACCGGCGAAGCCTCAACCGGAGCCGAAGCCGGAAGTAACCAACCAGCCGACCCCGACCGATGGCCAGGCCACAGCATCCGAAGAACCGGAACCGCAGCCAGAAACGGCAAAGCCGGAACCGGAACCAGCCCCGGTGCAAGAGCCTGCACCCGAACCACAGCCGGAACCAGCCAAAGAGGAAACAAAGGAGTACACCGAGGTAGATGTACGGGCGGCAATGGATAGAACCCGCAAGCGTATCGAGGGCGAGAACTACAAGGAAAAAACCGACAGCGAGGGGTACAAGAAGTGGCACCGGGTACTGACCGGATGGTTTAAGAACACGGCGGCGATGTTTGGCGCGGAAAAGCCAAGCGCATTACCCGACAGCGAGAGCCGCGCCAAATTCATAGCGTGCTGCGATGCCGTGCAGGTAAAAGGCGATGAACTGGTAGAAGATTGTCCGTTTTGACCTATGAAAGCGCACGCACTATTAAGCCCGTCCGCCGCTTACAGGTGGATTAACTGCACAGCCGCACCACGGCTGGAGGCGACAGTAGAGGACAGCGGCAGCAGTTATGCCGCAGAGGGAACATTAGCGCACGCCTACTGCGCTATGAAGCTGAAAGAGTTTTTAGGCCGTGACATTTCCGATGAGGCGGCAGAGATAGCCGAACTGGATAGCCAGTACCACACCGGGGAAATGGACGAATACACGGACACATACAAGACTATCGTACTGGAGAAGTACAACGCAGCACGCGCCAGCGTGGAAGATGCGCAGCTGCTGGTAGAAACCCGTCTGGATTTCACGGGCTACATACCGGACGCTTTCGGTACTGCCGATGCTATCATAATCGCAGACGGCACTATGGAGGTGATAGACTTCAAGTATGGCAAAGGCGTTAGGGTATCCGCCTACCGTAACCCGCAGATGATGATATACGCGCTGGGCGCATACGACCGGTTTAACTTCGAGTACAAGATAGACCGGGTGCGCATGACCATAGTACAGCCGCGTATCGACAACCTAAGCGAGTTTGAGCTATCCGTATCCGATTTGCTGGCATGGACTGATGAAACGCTGATACCGAAAGCAAACGAGGCATACAGCGAGAACGGCGTACAGGTGCCGGGCGACTGGTGCCAATTCTGCAAAGTGAAAAGCATCTGCCGGGCTTTGACCCAGAGATGCACCGGCGCAGCCTCAGACCACCCAGACCCGAAACTATTAAGCCCGGAAGAACTGGCCACGGACGTACTGCCGCTGCTGGCTACGGTTAAGACATGGTTAGCGGGCGTGGAGGATTACGCGCTACAGCAGGCGTTAAGCGGCGTACAGTTACCCGGCTGGAAAATCGTAGAGGGGCGCAGCGTCCGGAAGATTACCGACCAAGAGGCAGCAGCCGTGGCACTGAACAAAGCCGGATACAAGACCACCGAGATATACAAACCGCAGGAACTGCGAACCATTACCGAACTGGAGAAGCTGGTAGGCAAAAAACAGTTTGCCGCTATCTGTAGTGACTATATCGAAAAGCCGCAGGGCAAACTGACACTGGCACCGGAAAGCGACAAACGCCCGGCGATAGACCCGGTAGCGGACGATTTCAAAGACATAAACCTATGAGCCTATGCAGGCAGTGTTTGATTTCGTTATGCAGCATCCGTTTTGGGCTTTGTATTTGGCTATCCTGCTGGGCATAGCGGTACACGGATTTAGAAGCAACAAAGACAAATAAAATGTTTAACACCAAAAATTTATAAAGATGATTACACCAGTAGTAAAAGAAACAAAGGTAGTTTTCGGCCCGTGCCGACTGAGTTACACCCACGTATTTAGCAAGTTTGCCCCGGACGGTGACACCGCCAGCGGCAAGTACATGACAAACGTACTGATACCAAAAGAGGAAAAGGAAACCATTAAGGCTATCCAGCAGGCTATCGAAACAGCCAAAAAATCCGGTATCGTATCGAAGTGGGGCGGCAAAGAGCCTAAAAAACTGGATATGCCGCTGCGTGACGGCGACACTGACAAAGACGATGACGAAGTATATGCCGGACACTTCTACGTGAACGCAAAGAGCAACACACGCCCCGGTATCGTAGACAAGAACAGAACCCCTATCGTAGATGAGGACGATATATATAGCGGCGTTTGGGCTATCATGTCGGTAACATTCTACGCCTATGACGTAAATGGAAACCGTGGCGTGGCGTGTGGGCTTAACAACATTATGAAATACAAGGATGACGAACGTCTGGGCGGCAGAGCATCTGCCGAAAGCGACTTTGCCGACCTTGATATGGAAGATGATGAAGATTTGTAAAGCTATGAAACAGATAGTAGTAAAACTGACAGAGGAACAGCAGGCGTTAATCAAACTTTCCGCTACTGCCATAGACGCTAAAGCCAGTAAACCGATTATAGAGGCTATGGACGCTACAGACAGCGTGGAGATAGATTTTAACGAGTTGCTGGAAAGCAAAGAAGAACAGAACCAAATAGTAGTCGCTATGGGTCTGATGGCTATAGGGAAAATCGCCAACGACCTAAACGCATAACATTTGCCCGGTGTGGGTGCATCCTGCACCGGGCTACTAAAAAGGAAACGATATGCAAGAGATATTATTAACCGTAGCGGAGCGATGCCACGCAGCGGCAACAAAGCGGGGCAAGGATACTACCGGTGTAGGCTGCATCCAATCTTTGCGCATGGAACTGCGCGAGTATTGGAAAGCAATCGACAGAGGCGCAGAAACGCCCGAATTTGACGAGATAATAGCGCAGGCGGGCAAACTATCGGATGAAGATTTTGCGGCTTACTACGGGGCTAAAATCCACAACACGGCGACCGATGAACTGGCAGACATTCTGATAGTGGCCGCTACATGGCTGTGGGAAGCAAAGACCGAAGCAGGCGGTAATTTCCAGCCCGGCAGGTCTATAGATGTTATGCTGCTGACCGGTGCCGTGCAGTTTGTCTGCGGACAGATGGCAGACCAGCACGACATAGAGAGGCTGCGCACTGTGGTTAATCTGAAAATGCGGTATAACGAACTGAGAAAGGATTAGCCGATGCGCGAAATAGGGATAGACATAGAAACCTACAGCAGCCACGATTTGAAAAGCTGCGGCGTTTACCGCTATGTGGAGGCACCGGATTTCGCTATACTGCTGTTTGCATACAGTGTAGACGGTAGCCCGGTAGTGTGCGTGGATTTGGCGCAGGGCGAGCGGATACCGGATGATGTATTTGCAGCACTGACCGACCCGGCAGTTACCAAGACGGCATTTAACGCAACTTTCGAGCGTGTTTGTATCGGCAAATACTTTTTTGGCAAACCGTTAGACCCGGCACAGTGGCGGTGTACGATGGTGCGTGCGGCCCGTATGGGTCTGCCGCTATCGCTGGAGCAATGCGGCGAAGTGCTGAGGCTGGAAAACGGGAAAATGAAAGAGGGCAAAACGCTAATCCGCTATTTTTCCACACCGACCAAAGGCAAACGGCATTTCCCGGCAGACGCACCGGACAGATGGGAGGTTTTCAAGCAGTACAATATCCGGGACGTTGAGGTAGAGCAGCAGATATTAGCCAAAGTGCGCAGGTTGGAACCGGCGGAGTTTGACGAAAGACTGTACACGGTAGACCAACGGATAAACGACCGTGGCGTGCTGCTGGATAGGCAACTGGCTGAAAACGCTACGCGCTTTGACGATGAATATAAAGCGCAGTTGCTGGAAGAAGCCAAAGCCCTAACCGGTATGTCTAACCCGAACAGCCCGGCGCAAATCAAAGAGTACCTGCACAGGGCTACCGGCCTATCTATCGACAGCCTAAACAAAAAAAATCTGGATGACATAGAAAACCAGCTTACCTACTGGCCAAAGGCACAGAAAGTTTTGCGCATTAGGCGTGAAATGGGCAAAACGTCCACAAAGAAATACTGCGCTATGCTGGAGTGCGTTTGCGATGACGGACGGATACACGGGCTTCTGCAATTCTACGGCGCAGCCCGTACCGGACGCTGGGCAGGTAGGTTGGTACAGGTGCAAAACCTACCGCAGAACCATTTGCCCGATTTGGACTACGCACGAACGCTGGTTAAGGCAGGCGATTTGGACGATTTCGAGCTAAACTACGCTAACCCCACTTATGTACTATCCGAACTGATACGCACGGCTTTTATCGCAAAGCCCGGCTGCACTTTCCATGTCTGCGACTTTTCGGCGATAGAAGCACGGGTAATAGCGTGGCTGGCCGGGGAGCAGTGGGTATTGGATGTATTCCGTGCGGGCGGTGATATTTACTGCGCTACCGCCAGCCAGATGTTTAAGTGCAAGGTAGAGAAGCACGGCGAAAACGCAGAGCTTCGGCAAAAGGGAAAGATAGCCGTACTGGCACTGGGCTACGGCGGCGGCGTGGCTGCGCTGGAAAACATGGGCGGTAGCCGCATGGGACTGAGCCAGCAGGAAGAAAAAGACATTATGACCCGCTGGAGGTCTGCAAATCCGCGCATAGTTAAGTTTTGGACTATCATAGAAACCGCTGCTGTGCGTGCCATTAAGTACGGCGAAGAAGTGACCATTAACCGGGGCATAGTGGTATCGTACCGCTGGGGTATGCTGCTTATTACCCTACCGTCCAGGCGCACTATCTGTTACCCGCGTGCCACTATCGGCATGGAAACCGGGGACGGATGGAGAGGCGACCACGAGATAATAGAGTATGAGGGGCTGAACCAGACTACGAAGAAGTGGGAAAAGATACGCACCTATGGCGGAAAGCTGACCGAGAATGTGGTACAGGCTATCGCCCGTGACATTCTGGGCTATATCATTCTGAGAGCCGACAAAGCGGGGCTTAATATCGTATTCCACATACACGATGAGATAGTGGTAGAAGCGGAACCGGGGCAGACCCTACAGGACGTGGAAGCCATTTTTTGCAAACCTATTGACTGGTGCCGGGATTTGCCGCTGAAAGGCGCAGGATATACGACACCATACTACCTAAAAGACTAAGAATATGACAGAAAGACGATTTTTAAGATTTTACTACGCCGCTATAAAGCGATACGGTGATAAACGCTGGACTGCACACCACGATGTAATAGAGTTTAACCCTAACTACACAGTGAGCGTTAGCGGTCTGGAGAAAGAAGATTTTGACTACAGGGATGATAAACCCTATGTAGTGGAGTTATCCAACGGCACTAAGTTTCTGTGCTTTTTCCACGGCTTCGGTGACGGGCTGGAGGATGAGATACTGAGCGCACGGGGCGAAGCCGCTAACAGTTATGTAGGCGATGAGTGCGTAGCGAAAGTAAAGAAGAACATTAACAAATTAAACCAGTATTGATATGTGCAAATTAACAAATGAACAGATGCTGCGTTACTTCATATTTAAGGATTGCGGCTTTGATGAGGAAATAGCAAAGAAAAGCTATGATTTCGTGATGGGCAACAGACCGGAGCCACAGCCGGAAAGCAAACCGGCTACCGAACTGGCAGACGGCATTTATCTGATGTACGGAAAAACGGCTGTGCCATATACCGGGTATGAAGTATCGAAAGACGGTAAGGAGGGCTGCACGGGTATAGGCGTAAAATTCGGCGGCAAATCACTGGTGCTAACCTTATTCGACATAGGCGATGACGATAGACCACTGACAACAAAGCCCGGCGGCAAACGCTTCATAACCGACTACCACGAAGCGGCGGAAGATATGGACGGAATGACAGCCACGAACGATATACGGGACATTCTGAATATGGGTATATCGGATGACGAATATATACCAAGTCTGGGCGAACTGTATTTCATACTGGCACACTTTACCCAGATTAACGCTGCGCTAAAAGCCGTAGGCGGCAAACCCCTGCTTAGTGATTGGTACTGGAGCAGCACGCAATACAGCGCGACCTACGCGTGGAGTTTGAGCCTCAACTATGGCAACGCGAGCAACACCACTAAGGCAACGTACCAGATCAGGGTTAGGCCCGTTTCAGCATTTTTACCCCTAAACAGTTAATCTTTAGTAGTTAAACTTTAGTAGTTAAACTTTAGCCCGGCGAAAGCCGGGCATTAAATACCCAAATATGAAATACTTTGCTTCATGCAGTTTTGGAAAAGATAGCGTGGCTACTGTGCTGCTGGCACTGGAGCATAACGAGCCGCTGGACGAAATTCTGTTTACGGAAGTGATGTTTGACCACGCCCGGAACATATCCGGTGAAATACCGGAGCATATAGACTGGATACATAGTACAGCCATACCACGGTTTGAGGCTATGGGAGTGAAAACACGCATTTTGCGCAGCGACCGGGACTATATGTATTTTTTTCAAAACACCGTAGGGGGGGGGAAGCACGTAGGCAAAATTTATGGTTTTCCGCTGGCTGGCAAATGTACCAAACCGGGACTGCAAAGTAAAGCCAATAAAACAATATCTGCGAAGTTTGGGCGAAGATGTTACAGAGTATATCGGTATCGCCGCAGACGAACCGAAACGGTTACTACGATTGAACGACCGCAAAATATCACTGCTGGCAAAATACGGATATACCGAGGCGATGGCAAAGGAACTATGCGAAAAACACAACTTGCTATCCCCTATTTACCGGATGGATACACGGGGCGGCTGCTGGTTTTGTCCCAATGCCAAAATATCCAGCCTATCCCGTCTACGGAAACTGCACCCGGATTTGTGGCAGGAACTGGAAACACTAAGCCACACACCCAATATGTGCAGTACCGGATTTAAGTATGGTTTAACGCTACAAGAAGTAGCACTGAAAATAGACAAATTCGACAAAAGACAAAAAGAGGCTATGGAGATACGAGAAAAACAACTGACACTATTTCCCGAATTAGACCCACCAACGCCGGGGGGGGGTGCTATGCAGCATAGACCACGACCGACCCAGACGGGCAAAATGGCGGGTACATTTCAAAAACGGAAATTACCGTGACGTGTGCGGATGGTGCGTAAAGAGATTTAGAGAAAACGGCGACTGCGCCGGGATAGTAGACAAAATAGAAAAATTAAAAACATGAGGGTACTAAGTTTATTTGACGGAATGAGCTGCGGACAGATAGCGTTACGGCAGCTGGGCATTAAGGTAGATACCTACTATGCCAGCGAGGTAGATAAATTCGCTATCGCCCAAACCATGCTGAACTTTCCCGACACTATACAACTGGGCGATGTGCGGAACATAGACGCACGGACGCTGGGGCATATCGATTTGTTGATGGGCGGAAGCCCGTGCCAGTCTTTCAGCTTCGCCGGAAAGCGTGCCGGGATGAGTACGAAACAAAACGAAGAAATATATACGCTGGAGCGGTATTTAGAACTGAAACAGGCAGGCTTTGAGTTTGAGGGGCAAAGCTATCTGTTTTGGGAGTATGTACGGATACTGCAAGAACTGAGAGAGAGTAACCCAGATGTCTATTTCCTGCTGGAAAACGTGGAAATGGGCAAAAAGTGGGAAAAGGTACTATCCGAGGCTATCGGACTGCAAGGCGTACACATTAACAGCGCATTAGTTTCCGCACAGATACGGAAACGCATATACTGGACTAACATACGCACAGCCCGGACGCTGTTAGGCGACTGTTACACGGACATTCCACAGCCGGAAGATAGAGGCATACTGCTGCGCGATATTCTGGAAGATGATGCGGACGTAGACGAAAAATATTACCTATCCGATGAGGTAGTGCAGAAACTGTTAGAACACAAAAGGCGAAACGCTGAGGCCGGCAACGGCTTCGGGGCTGTTTTTCACAGCGGGGGGGAAGATGCACGCACTTAAAATCGGAGGCAAAGGAGTAGACGATTTAGTATTAGTGGAATAATGAAAACAACCGTAGACCGGCTGCTGATGAACCTAAGAGGATACAAGGAAAAAGCATTTGCGCTGCTGGCAACTTCTTACAAAGGCTCACAGGCAAACGGGGCGACATTAGTAATTTGCGATATGCCATACAGTGATATAATCTGCGTAGCCTCACGGGGCAGGATGATAGGCGGCAAAAACCGCCAATGTTTAGAACCGTGTCCGGTTGAGGGTAAAACGAACTGCCTAACCACAGTGGAAAAAGATAACCTGCTTATGCAGCGGCCGCACGGTTACAACGCAGGTAAGATTTATACGGACAAAGCACCCACGCTGACGGCCAATGCGTGGCAGGAAAATAATTTGATTATGAGCAATAACACAAAACAGCTTAACCCAAGTGGCGAAAGCAATAACGGACAGCAACCGTACCAGCAAAACCGGGTGTACGACATTAACCATAAAGCCCCGGCGTGCTGCGCAAGTCTGACAGGTGGAGCGTATGCGATAGCGAACGAAAACGCGCCGGAAGTACGCATTAGGAGGCTAACCCCTACCGAGTGCGCACGGTTACAGACTGTGCCGGACTGGTACAAATGGGGATGCAGCAACACCCAGCAGTACAAGATGCTGGGCAACGGCTGGACTATCGAAGTAATAGCGCATATACTTTCATTCCTGCAACTGAAAGTCAAGCGCAGGGAAGAAGCGGAAGAACCGAAACAAAGGAACTGCGGTAACTGCGCACTTTGCATACATACCTATATGGGTAGCGAGTGCCGACTGACCGACAACCCGGTAGACGATGCGCAGGACGGCTGTATAGACTATATCCCGGAGGACTGAACTATGGACGAAAAGGATTTGAAAAGCATATCTGCTGACATATCGGCGGAGCAGCTGCACAGGCTGTACGACCGTCTGGAAGATGAGGCGAAGCCCTACGCGCTGCGTGTGGGTACAAGCCAAGAAAAGCACCGGACGGTAACAATCTACTGCGATGCTGAGAATGTGGCGTATTTCCAAAACATTATAGACCATGAAATTTAATAAGCTGAAATATGACTTTACGATAGATTTAGCCACGGCGCACAGCCGGGTATCGAAGAAGTGGCGTAACCGGCACTGGCAATGGTCTGAACTGCTGGAGCGGTGCAGCGAAACGAAGCGCACGGGCGAAACGGCGGCGGAATACGCACGCATGAGCCGGGAGGAACAAAGCAACGTAAAGGACGTGGGCGGTTTTGTCGGCGGGTATCTGAGCGGCGGAATACGAAAGAACACAAACGTACTGTACCGCAGCGTGGCCACGCTGGATATAGACTACGGCACTGTGAACGTCTGGGATGACTTCTGTATGGCTTTCAACTTCGCGGCGATGCTGTACAGCACGCATAAACACAGCGAGGCTACACCCCGGTACCGTCTGGTATTCCCGTTAAGCAGGCAAGTAACCCCGGCGGAATACGAGCCGCTTTGCCGGATGATAGCGGCGGAGTTGGGTATAGACTTATTCGATGATACCACCTATGAACTGCCGAGGCTGTTTTACTGGCCCAGCACGTCAAAGGATGCGGATTTCGTGTTTGAGTGGCAGGACGGCCCGGCGTGCAACGTAGACCAGATACTAAGCCAGTATGTAGACCCCTACGATGTGAGCGCGTGGCCGGTGTCAAGCAGGGAGAACACGGTAATAGCGCATGAGATTAAAAAGGCAGGCGACCCCACGGAGAAGCCCGGACTAATCGGCGCATTTTGCAGGGCGTACACCATAGAGGAAGCGATAGAGCGGTTTTTGCCAGACTGCTACGAGCCGACCGGCACACCGGGACGGTACACATACAAGCTGGGCAGCGTGGCAGGCGGTCTGGTGTGCTACGAAAACAAATTTGCCTACAGCCACCACGAGACAGACCCGGCAAGCCGCCAACTGTGCAACGCTTTCGACCTATGCCGGATACACCTATACGGCGCAAAGGATGAGGGCAGCAGGGCTACGGACGTGACCCGCAAGCCGTCTTTTGCGGCGATGCAGGAAATGGCGGCGGCGGACAAAAACGTAAAACTGCTGATGGCAAGGGAGCGCAGCGCGTCCGTGGCTGATGACTTCGGCGATGTGGAAATGCCGGAAGATTATAACGATGAGTGGAAAGCCGAACTGGAGTACACCAAGTCCGGCAAACTGCTGTGCAATATACAAAACATAATACTGGTGCTGGAGAATGACCCAGCACTGAAAGGGCGCATTACGCACGATGAGTTTACCGGGTACGATGTGATAACAGGCGGTCTGCCGTGGAACCGGCAGGCGAAGCAATGGAGCGACCGGGACGATGCGAATTTGCGCGTATGGCTGGAACGTAACTACGACATAACCGGAAAGGACAAAATATATGACGCTTTGGCGGCGATACTGACAAAGCACAGTTACCACCCTATCCGGGATTATCTGAACGGTCTGCACTGGGACGGCACACCACGGCTGGAGCGTCTGATTATAGACTATATCGGCGCAGAGGATACGGAACTAAACCGCACCATGACGCGCAAGCATTTCACTGCGGCAGTCGCCCGGATATTCCAGCCCGGATGCAAATACGATTACTGCCTAATCCTCACAGGCCCGGAGGGTGCCGGAAAATCTACGCTGCTGGGCAAGATGGGCGGCAAATGGTTTAACGACAGCATAACGACCACCGAGGGCAAAGAGGGCATGGAGCAACTGCGCGGCGCGTGGATTATCGAGATGGGCGAACTGGCAAGCATAAAGCGCAGCGATGTAGAGAGTGTGAAAGCCTACCTATCCAAACGGGATGACAGTTACCGGGCGGCATACGGCAGGCGAAAAGAGAACCACCCCCGGCAGTGCGTTTTCTGCGGTACGACAAATGAGGCGTTATTCCTCAAAGGCGACAACGGGAACCGGCGTTTTTGGGTGATAGCCATAGACCCTGCACTGCGCAAGTACCGGCACTGGCAGGAGGCGTTAGACCGTGACCGTGACCAGCTTTGGGCGGAAGCCGTGGAATACTACCGCAGGGGCGAAAGGCTGTATCTAAGTGACGAACTGGAGGCGCAGGCACGCCAGCGGCAGGAAGCATATAACGATGACAGCGACGACCCGATAGTGGCGATGCTTCATAAGTTTTTGGATATGAAGCTACCGGCGGACTGGCCCACACGCGACATACCGGACAGGCGCAGGTACATACGCACGCCAGACCCGTTACAGGCGGACGGCGTGGAAATGCGCAGCCGGGTATGTGCCGCAGAGTTTATCTGCGAACAACTGGGCAGGGACATTTCCGACAAAGAATTTAAGTACATGGCACGGCGTGTAAATAAGCTGATAGACGCACTGCCTAACTGGGAGCGGGTAAGTACCAGCAGGCACGCAGAAAGGTGGTATGGAACACAGCGGGCATTTAAGCGCATAAACAAGGCGGAAAATGAAGAAGATATTTAGTAAACAAACTGGCATTTGTAAACAAAAACATGGAGGTATGAAAGGAAATAATAAAAGCGGAAGTGTAAACACGATTTTTTTGTTTACAGACTTGTTTACAAGTTTTGTTTACATATAAAATCCTAAATAACAACTACTTATGTTATTTGTAAACAAAGTAAACGATAAATATATAGAAAGTAGATAAGTAATGTAATAAAGAGATATAACCCCACTTTTACGCATAAAAACGCATATCTGCACACGCGTAAGGGGTATTTATAGAAAAACCAAAAATTTTGTAGACAATGAAACGGAGCATAGAAAAGATAGTGAAACACGCCGAAGTATCGGAGAAAGCGATAGAGCAGTATTTGACCGACAGCGTAAAAAAACTGGGTGGTATCTGCCTAAAGTACAGTAATCCCGGCATGGTAGGTTTTCCCGACCGTGTTTGCCTGCTACCGGATGGTGTAACCCTATGGGTGGAGCTGAAAAGCAAAGGGCAGCAGCTGCGCACCATGCAGCGCATACGCATATCGCAGATGCTGCATTTAGGACACACGGTTAATGTGTGCAAGAGCAAAGAGGATATAGACCGGATGTTAGAACCCTATAAAACCAGCAGACCATGATTTTTAGACCATACGATTACCAGCGTACAGCGATGCAGTGGATTATCGACAAACCCCGGTGCGGTCTGTTTCTGGATATGGGGCTGGGCAAAACGGTATCCACGCTGACAGCCCTACAGTGGCTGATAGATGACTGCGAAATTAGCCGGACTTTGGTAGTAGCCCCGAAAAAGGTAGCCGAAACCACATGGAGTACGGAGGCGGAAAAGTGGGAGCATCTGCACGACCTACGGGTGGTTAAGGTTATCGGCACTGAGAAACAGCGGTGCATGGCTTTGGCGCAAAAAGCCGATGTGTATGTGACAGGGCGCGATAACTTTGTTTGGCTGGTGGGCAAATATGGTGGCAAACTGCCGTTTGACGCACTGGTTATAGATGAACTGACAAGTTTTAAGAGTGCCAAGAGCGAAAGGTTTAAGGCGATGCGCATAGCCCTACCGAGCGTTAAGCGCGTTATCGGTCTGACCGGAACGCCCGCACCAAACGGGCTGATAGACTTATGGGCGCAGATGTACTGCATAGACCAAGGCGAACGGCTGGGCAAATCCATTACCAAGTACCGGGAAACTTATTTTGAAACCCACAAATGGAATAACATAATAGTACGATGTGACGTGAAAAAAGGCTGTGAGGAAATTATACGGAACAAGATAGCCGATATATGCCTATCCATGCAGGCAAAGGACTATTTGCAACTGCCGGAAATGATTACCCACACGGTTAAGGTCTATTTGAGCGATAAGACGATGGCGGCATACACGAAGTTTGAAAAGGAAAAGGTTTTGGAGTTTCAAGAGGAACACGGAAACGAGCCTGCAAACATTCTGGCAAATTCCGCCGCCGGGCTGATGAACAAGTTAAGCCAGTACGCTAACGGTGCTATCTACGATGAGGATATGCAGGTACACAGCATCCATAACGAGAAAATAGACCGTCTGGCAGAGATAGTGGAAGCCGCCAACGGCAGCAGCGTATTAGTGTTTTACCAGTACAAACACGACATACCACGCATAACGTCCCGTCTGAAAGGCTATGAGGTGCGGGTATATCAAGGCGAAAAGGATTTGAAAGACTGGAACGCCGGAAAAATAGACGTGCTTCTTGCACACCCGGCAAGTACGGCGTATGGACTGAATATGCAGCAGGGAGGCCACTATATCGTATGGTTTGGCACCGGCTGGAATTTGGAACTATACCAGCAGGCAAACGCCAGACTGCACAGGCAGGGGCAGCAGTACCCGGTTACTGTGTACAGGCTTATTTGCGCCGGTACTGTGGATGAAAGAGCCAGCGCGGCTTTGGAGGGGAAGAAAGGCGTACAGCAAAGTTTATTAGATAGCCTTAACTACTTAATCCGTAAACACAGTGAGCAATAGAAAGCGCGTGAACATATCATTAGACCCGGAAACCTACGAGAAACTACAGCAGGTGCAGAGGGAACACAGGTTTAAGAACCTATGCGAAATGCTGACCGCATTAGCGCATATTCTGTTAGACCGTATGGAAGTGGCGGCAAACAGGAAATACGACCTACCGGAAGATGACGGGCAGTATATCGACAGTATGTTTGATGACCTGAGCAATACGCAGAGAGTACCGGACGGAACGGTACCAGTTAGACATAATAGTAGGAAACTTAGATAGGAGGATACACAGATGGCAAAGGATAAGATATATAACAGATTGATACATAGTGTTAGGTGGCTGAGGCTTCGGCGTGATACACTGACCGCACACCCGCTTTGCCAGCGGTGCGAAGCTGAGGGCAGGATAACACCTGCTACAGAGGTACACCACATACGACCGGTAGAGGAAGCGATAACTACGGCTGACAGGATGCAGCGTATGTATGACCCGCATAACCTACAGGCACTATGCCACGACTGCCACGTTAGGACACACACGGAGTTAGGCAGGTGTGGCAGGGAGGCGACACGCAGACGCAACGAAAAGCAAGTGCGGCAGGTGATTAATAAATTTTTCGGTGATGGCTGATGTCGGAGCCGGGGGTAGTTTTTTAACCGGGGGTGTACCCCGTTAAACCTCGCCCCCAGTCTTGTTTTTTCGTATGTAAATTTTTGGAAATGCGGTACTTTGGACTAAATCTAATAGAAAACGAATAAATATACAGATAAAATGGCGAAAACGGTAAACGACTATAAGACAGAGATTATCAAGGTGCTAAAAGCCCACAGGCTGTACAGCAAAGGACTGGATATGCAGGTACTATCATTAGCCAGCGCGATGCGTAATCTGGAAATGGCTAACGAACAGATAGACGGGCTGACTGAAACGACCGTGTGGGAAAAAACACGCTACGGCGAAAAGCTGGCACCGCACCCGGTTTTCAAAATCGCAAAGGAGGCGCAGGAACTGATAACCCGGCAGATGAAGTCTTTAGGACTGACCGCCGAAGATTTGGCCGGGGAGGTTGAGGATGACCCGCTGGCAGAGCTTACAAAGAAACTGACGAAGAAGCGCAAGCAGCCAAAGATAATCAAACCCGGTAAGACTGAATGACAGAGGAAGAAAAAGACAGGCTGAGGCAAGCCAAAGAGGATGTAACAGGGCTGCTGGCTGGCACCGACATAGACCGCTACCGACTAACCGAAGTGGATAGCCGGTTAGATGACTATGTGCGTGAGGTGGCGGGCGACCCGGAGGCGCACAACCTATACGAGCAGCTGGCAGTAGCCCGGTTTTTCCACTTATGCGATAAGTACGGTATCAATGTTACGGAGGTGTGGCAGTTTTGCGACTTCTACGAAAGTCTGTATTTTCCCGGCAAGACCGGGCAGCAACGGTACAGGCTGACCCCGGTACAGTATTTCCAGTTTGCCAGCATCTTTGCTTTTTGGCAGGACGGCAGGCGGGTAGTCCGGGAAGTGGTGCTGTATGTGCCGCGCAAATTCAGCAAAACGACCAGTACAGCATCCCTGGCCATATACGATTTGCTGTACGGCGACAACAACGCGGAAAGTTACACCGCCGCTAACAGCAACGACCAAGCGAAAAAATGCTTTGACGTGATACGTGGCTGTATGCGGAAGTTAGACCCAAAAGAACGCCGGTACGTTATCAATGAGCAGACGGTAAAGAGCAGGCGGAAAGACCGCACGGCCTTTGCCCAATGTCTGACCGCTAACGCACGGACGAAAGACGGACTGAACGCCAGTACGGTTATCATGGATGAGTTTAGCCAAGCGCGGGACAGTGAACTGCTGACCGTGCTAACTACGTCTATGGGTGTGCGGGAAAATCCGCTGACCGTGATAATAACCACTGCGTCTGATGTATTCGATGGCCCGTTTTACGAAATGCTACAGGGCTACAAATCCGTACTGCTGGGAGAGTATGAGGATGACAGTTTGTTTGCCCACATATTCGAGCCGGATTTAGACGACCCGGAAGATGAGGAAAGCACGTGGCGCAAGGTACACCCGCATTTGGGCGTAACGGTTAGTCTGGACTTCTACAGGCACGAATACACAAACGCACTGCGTAACGGCAGTGAGGCTATGTTAGCTTTCCGTACTAAGCTGTTAAACACCTATGCGGAGAATGAGCAACGCAGCTGGATTAGTAGCACGCTGGCACGGCATATAAGCAGACCGATAAGCATAGACGGTATCAAGGGCAGGCCGGATGCGATGGTAGCCATAGACCTAAGCGAAAGCGATGACTTTAGCGCAGTGACTATGGGAATGTACGACAGCAGGCAAAAAAAACTTCTATTTCCATACCGCCTATTTTTTCCCGTCCGGCGCACTGCCGGGACACCCAAACGAAAAGCTGTACAGGACATGGGCGGAAAAAGGATTTTTGGTGCTGACTGATGGCGATGTGATAGACTACCGGCGCATAGTGGATTACGTGCTGTACCTTAACCAGCACGTTAGGGTATTGGGTATCGGCTATGACCCGTGGAAGTCGCAGGAAGTTATTAATATGCTGGCTGCGTCCGGTGCCGGGAACGTGATAAAAGGCGTGCGGCAGACCTACGGAGTGTTTACCGCACCGGTGGAAAGTTTCGAGCATGGGGCAAAGACCGGGCATATATTCATTAACGACAACCCGATTAACGCCTACTGCTTTGGTAACGCTGTGCTGGATAGTGACAGGCTGGAGAACTGCAAGCCTATCAAGCGGAAAGCGAGCCAGAAGATAGACGGCGTGATTACGAAACTGATGTGCCTACGGCTATTTATCGACTATGAACGGTGATTTTTAACATTTATTTTTCCAAAGGCTGGTACCAGATACGGCGTTTTCCGGGTAAGGTAGAAGAACATTATATTTTGCGATGGGTATTTTGATTAACATACGGAATTTGTTTAGGCGCAGCGAGCCTGCACAGGCGAAGCAGGAACCGGCACGGACACCCCGAACCGGCGGCGGATTTCCTATGCTTGCATCTGCTAATGCGCTGAACATAGCGACCGTTTACCGCTGTGTTAATCTTTTGGCAGACAGTGTGGCGATGCTACCAGTCCAGTATATGCGCAAAAAGGGTGATATTTTCGTGGAAGACCGCAGCGACCGTATGCACTATCTGCTGAATGTGCAGCCGTGCGAATGGCTTTCAGCTGTGGACTTCTGGCAGCAGGTGGTACGCTATCTGCTGCTGAGGGGAAACGCCTACATAGTGCCGGTCTATGACCTAATCACTATGTCCGTGGCACGTCTGGCACTGGTAGACCCTACGACCGTGGCGCATGATACGGTTAATGACACCTACACGATTAACGATGTCTACGCAGGCATTAGCGGCGTGTATGACGAAAGCGAGATACTGCACATAAAGAACTACAGTATAGACGGAAAAACCGGGCTATCTACCATAGCCTACGCACGCATAGCACTGGATATAACCAGCACAGGCGACCAAGAAACGCTAAACCGGTTTGCCAACGGCGGTAATGTCCGTGGAATTGTCAGCAACGATAGCGGCGTGCGTGGCTTTGGTGAGTACCAAGACAAGGAACTGGAAAAGACGGCTACCGATTTGGATAGCCGATTTAGAGGCGGTGAGCGCATAGTATCATTACCGGGGCAGGTGCAGTTTAGCCCGATTTCGTTAAGCAGTACGGATATGCAGTTTTTGGAAACACGCAAATTTAACGTGCGCGAGATATGCCGTTTTTTCGGTGTGCATCCGTCCTTTGTGTTTGATGACACCAGCAATAACTACAAGTCTGCGGAAATGGCTAACGTGGCTTTCCTCACTAACACGCTTAATCCGGTGCTGCGCAAAATCGAAGTGGAACTGCACCGGAAGTTAGTACCGCCTAATCTGTGCTGCAAACGTAAATTCCAGTTTGACCGGCGCGGGCTGTATGCGTGCGATTTGGATAGCCGGATTAAGTACCAAGCCCAGACGATAGCCGCCGGGCTGTACACGGTGAACGAATGGCGGCAGGAAGAAAACAAGCCAGCCGTAGAGGGCGGCGATACTGTGCTGGTATCCGCCAACCTAAAGAGCATAGAGGAACACACCAAGCAGCCGGAACCGGAGCCAGCACCGACAGAACCAGCCCCGGCAACGGATGAACCAGATACTAACCAGTCCGGCACCACTGAGGAACCGGACGAAAACGGAGATAACAACAATGGCGAAGAATAAGAACACGGTAGTAAACCGAATACTGCACACCGTTACCGATTTGCGGGTAAGGGAGGCGCAGGAGGGCGAAGCAGCCAGCAGAACGATTACCGGCTACGCTATACTGTTTGGCGTGCCGTCCGCACCGCTGTACGACTATGACGATGAGGAAGCACGGGAAGTTATCGCACCGGGCGCAGTGACTAAAGAACTGCTGGACGGCTGCGATATAAAGATGACCATGTTTCACGATAGGCAGCTGATTTTGGCACGGAGCAAGAACGGAGCCGGTACACTGACCTACGGCGTGGATGACAAAGGCGTATATTTCGAGTTTGAAGCACCTAAGACGGTGGACGGTGACAAAGCACTGGAACTGGTTAGGCGCGGCGACATATCTGGCTGTAGCTTCATGTTTAGCACGCACTACTACGACAGCGCGTATGTATCCCGTGACGTGCAGAGGGTGGACGGAAAGACGGTGATAACCTACACGGTTAATGTGATTACCGGGATATACGATTTTACGCTGGCAGCTGACCCGGCATATCCCGATACTAACTGCGAAGCGGAAGCGCGGGAACTGTTTAAGGAACTGCGCACCCCGGAGCCGGAGCCAGAGCAACCGAAGAACGAAGATAAGCTGCGCGAGCAAGTGCGCGAAATGCGCCGCGCTGCTGCGCAATTATTATAACATAAGTTTAACCATAAAAGTTTTTTAGAGTATGCCAAAGACAACAGCAACGAAGAAAACAGTAAACGCACGACAGTTAGTAGACAAATACCAGTCTAACTGCGACCGCATTAACGAGATTGCGGATTTGTGCGAAAAAGAGCAGCGCGAGCGTACAGAAGCGGAAACCGCAGAGTATAACGCGCTGGTAAGGGAAAACCAGCTGCTGCAAATGAAGATGCAGGCACTGGCAGTAGAGCATCTGCGCGAAAACGCTACTACGGTGAAAGATGCTAACCGCATTATCCGCGAGAACGTAGCCGCAGGCCGACAGACACAAATTATGCTGATGCGTGATTTGGTGATGGTGGCGGACGTGACCACAGGCGGTATCGTGCCGGTGAAGATGCAGGACATTTTAGACCCGCTGGTAGAGGGGCTGATTTTGGATAAAGTCGGTCTGCCTATGCCTACCGGTCTGGCCGGTGACTACATTTGGCCAACCTACGAAACTGTGGAGGCAACGATACAGGGTGAGGGCGTGGCACTGACTGACACCGAAATTTCGATGTCTAAACTGACCGCTTCGCCGCAGCGTATCGGTATCGCTATCCCGGTTACACGGCAGGCGATTAACCAGACTGAGGGAGTGGTAGAAATGATTGTTAAAAAGCTGATGCCGCTTTCGGTTACTATGCTGCTTAACAAAATCATGTTTAGCACTACAAAGGTTACGAGTGCTACGACACTGGTAGGCCCGTTTGTGGCACTGGCAAGCAGCCCCGTACAGGTGAGCGCAGAACCTACATTTAAGGAGCTTAACAGCCTCAAAGCAAAAGTGCTGGCTACCGGTGTGGATGGTGAGCATCTTTGCTGGGTGATGACTAAAGCCCAGAAAGCTATCGCCGAAGCGACACCGAAAGACGCAGGCAGCGGCATTATGGTTTGCGAAAATGACCATATCGCAGGTCTGCCGGTATTCACTACTAACTATATCGGCGAGGGCTTTATAGGTCTGGGCGACTGGAGATACCAGCCTATGGGACTGTTTGGCGACATTTCGTTTATCATTGACCCGTACAGCCAAGCACGCAAAGACGCTGTGGATTTCGTGCTTAACGTGAACTACGGCACTACCACGCTGCGCACAGAGGCTTTTGCGCTGGCAAAGTGCAAGGCAGCAGGCGCGGGCGCGTAAACGGGGTAAGGATTGTAACAGGATAACATAGTTTGATTATGGCTACAGTGGATATAGCACTACTAAAGCAGCACGTTAGGGCTGACGATTTTAGCGATGATGACCAGTATTTGGCGCACTTGCTGGAAGCAGCGGAACAGTATGTAACTGAGGCGACCAACCGCAGCAGCGATGAACTGCTGGCTATGGGTGGCGGCGAGCATCTGCCAGCCACACTACAGCAGGCGGTTTTGCTGATAGCCGGACACTGGTACAATCAGCGCGAAGCCGTTAGCGGCGTGCAGATGGCGGAAGTACCATATACACTGCAAGCCTTAATCAAACCGTATCGCAAACTGGTAGATGACGTTACGGAATGAGAGCGGGCGCACTGAAATACAGGTTAAATCTGCTGGAGCCTAAACGGGTGACAGACCGCATGGGCGCGGAAACGGTGACATACACCAAGACGCGCACCGTATGGGCTGAACGTGTGAGGGCTACCGGGAACAGAAGCGAGGAAGTAGGCGAACATTTCCCGGACTATACGGTAGAGTTTAACATACGGGATGCGCACCCGGTGCAGGAAAACTGGAGGGTGCAGCAGCTGGGCGGCTATCTTTATACCGTAACGAATATCGTACCTAATCTGGATAAGGGGTATAAAACCCTGCTGTGTGAAAGAGTTAATGAATAGTTTACCATTATGGCCCAAAGCATAGACTACGACGATAAGAATTTGCAGCAGTTATTTGCTGAACTGGAACCGAAGCGCAGACTACAGGCGATAAAAGGCGGTTTTCGCAAGGAAGCCAACAAGGTACGCAAGGTGGCAGTAAACAATCTGCGTAACAGCGTCCATTCTAACAAGGATTTGGAAAAGGGCGTGCGGTCTATCGTATTCAAGCGTAAAGCCGGTTTTCGGGTGACAGTCGGAACTAAGCGGGCGGGCAAGAATGGCAAAGGCGAAGCGGGATTTCACACCAACCGGCAGGGGCTTAAAAAGCCCGTGTTAATCTGGGTGGAAGAAGGTACTAAGGAGCGAAAGACGAAAAGCAGCGGCGGCAAAAGAGCCGCACGGCGCAGGTCTGCGCACCGTACCGGACGGATGAGGCGTTACGGCTTCATGTCCCAGACGCTGAACGGAGTACGGGATACCGTTACTGCCGATATTCATAACATGGTAACTGATAATGTTTTTAGAGTAGCAAAAGTATGGCTGTAGGTAAGACAAGTTTAAGTGCCGGTGAAATAATCCGGTCTATCCTTATATCGGATGGTGAGGTATCCGCCCGGGTAAAAAAAGGTATTCCCGGTGGTTGAGGACAGCGCGGAACTGCCGTATATCGTGTACAGGCGTGCGCAGTTGGAGCAAACCCCGGTTAAATCCGGGCGCGGTGCTGACACTGTAGGTATAGAGATACTTTGCTATACCGAACACTATACCGAGGGCGTGGAACTGGCAGAAGCCGTGCGCGGCGCACTGGATGGCGTGCAGGGCGAAGTAAACGGGCTGGTTATGCGCAGCTGCTATCTGGCAGACAGTGAGGAAGCATGGCAGGATGATGCCTATGTACAGCAACTGATGTTTAATGTTAAAATATAGAGATTATGCCCGGAACGACAAAAAACGGATACTGTAACGGCAGTGATATGCTGCTGTACGTGGGTACAAAGGCTGTAGGCAGCTGCACCACCCACACGACTACATTTAACAGTGAAACCAAAGAGCGTGCCGTAAAGCCGGTAGCCAGCAAGGCTATCAGTAGCGGACTTTGGAAGAAGAAAGGCGTAGTAGGTTTGTCGTATTCTATCAGTGCCGAGGGTCTGGTATTCTACGATGAAACCGAGTGCGGATTTAAGGAACTGTTTGCGATGTGGAAAGCAGGCAAACCAGTTACCGTAAAGTGCATGGAGCGTGAGAACACCGACAGACCGTATCTGGCGGGTAGCTGCGTTATCGCTTCGCTGGAGCGTACAGACCCGGCGCAGGATGATAGCACCTACAGTATCAGTCTGGAAAATGACGGTGAACCTACCGCGCTGGACGAAAGCGCGATTACTGAAAACACCGAGCAGGAAGAAAGCTAAAGCAGTAGTAAGTTATGGCAAAGATAGAGGTAACTATTAATGGCACAGCGTATCCGTGCCGTCCTACGATGGGGGCTATGCTGCGTTTCAAGAAAGAAACAGGCAAAGAGGTAACGGAGATTACCAGTAACAGCCTTACTGATTTGTGCGCATATCTGTACTGCTGCGTGGCTTCTGCGTCCGCAGCCGATGGCGTGGATTTCAAAATGTCGCTGATGGATTTTGCCGATGCGCTTAACCCGGAGGATATGACCGCATGGGCTACGCAGATGCAGCAAAACACTGTGGATAATGCCGAGGGATTAGAAAAAAAAAGCTAAAGCCCTACGGCATATTAGAATTACTGGGTATCGCGCTGGGCTGCATACGGCTAAGTTATGACGATTTCTGCAAATTGGATTTTGAAGAATTTGCGGCGGTCTATAAAGCCTATGCAGAACAGCGCGATACTGATTTTAAGGACAACTGGCAACGGATGCGGCTATTAGCCACTATAGTTATACAGCCGCATTTGGATAAACGGCATAAGGTAACGCCGGAAAAGTTACTACCGTTTCCGTGGGACAGAGCAAAAGCGCAGGCGAAGAAGAAACGGGCAGAGATTACGCCGGAGCAGCAGCGTAGGCGTATGGAAGATTTGGTTAGAAAATTAGGTGACGAACTAATATAAAAAATACTATGGCGGGCAAAAGCACTATTAGTATAACATTCAGACTGGATGGCGACAGCAAAGAGTTTAAGGAACTGACCACCGATGCGGCGGGGCTTAAAAAAGTCCTACAGTCCGCTATCGCACCAGCGGAAAACCTTAAAAAGTCGCTGATAAACTGGAGCCAAGGCGTACAGGCGATAGATGCCATAACGAACACGGTTAGTACCGTTTCGTCTGCTTTGTCGCAGTTTTCCGACCGTATGAAAGGTTTGCAGTCAGCAAACATAGCGATAACGCAGCTGACCGGGAAAACCGGCGAGGAAATGGTAAAACTGCGCAGCAAGGTACAGGCGGTATCTGAGCATTTCGGTACGGATTTTAACGAAACGCTACGGGCGGCAAATGCCCTATCCAAAGGTTTTGGTATCAGCATGGAGGATGCTATGAAACTGGTACAGGACGGTTTGGTTAGCGGCGCAAACGCGGGAGGCGATTTTATCGATACGGTTAGGGAATATCCGCGCTATTTCAAGGAGGCCGGGCTATCGGCAGAGGATTTTATAGCCATAACCACCAATGCCGCACAGCAGGGCGTATTTTCCGACAAGGGCGTGGACGTTATCAAGGAGGGTAATTTGCGTATCCGGGAAATGACCACGGCCACGGCTGATGCGCTTAACGGTATCGGCATATCCGCTGAAAAGGTACAGGCGGATTTACAGGCTGGCAGCATAACCACCTTTGACGTTATGCAGATGGTTGCGGCGAAGCTGAACGAATTACCCGCCAGTAGCGCAGCCGTAGGCACTGCCATTGCTGATATTTTCGGAGGCCCCGGAGAAGATGCCGGACTGGAGTACATAAAGACGCTGGCAAACATACAGCTGAATATGGACGCAGTTAAGGCGGCAACGCAGGGAACTGCGGAACAGCAGGAGCGGCAAATACAGATGCAGGAGAGTTTGAAAAACGGATTATCCGGCTTAATTGATTTGTCCGCTATCTATACTGATGTCAAACCCTATGTGGATTTGACCGCGCAAATCGGTATGGCAGCTATGGGTATCGGTGGGCTGATTAAGACGGTAAAGGCTATGAATGTGCAGCAGGCGATATTAAAGACCCGCATAGTGGCTGTAGCCGCTGCGCAGAAAATGGTTACTATCGCTACTACTGCGTGGACTGCCATACAAAAAGTGCTTAATCTGGTACTGACCGCCAACCCGATAGGCTTAATCATTACCGCTATCGGCGCACTGGTGGCGGGGCTGATAGCCGCTTATAAAAACTGCGATGGTTTTAGGAAAATCGTAGATAAGGTTTGGGAAGCCATAAAGCCGCTGGCAAATGCTATAATGAATGGCCTGGCCAAGGCTTTCGAGTGGCTGGTAGAAAAGTGTAAGGAGGCATGGGAATGGCTTAAAAACATTCTGGGGCTGGGCAAACAGAAAGTGGAGGTAGCGGTAGAGGTATCCAAGCCAAAGACACCGGCACCCACGCTGGATATGGATAAGCCCAACGCCTCAGATTATACCTACACCCCTACTGCTGGAGCCGGAAAAGTAACCGGAGCCGCTAAACCGAAGTGGACGGAAGATGCGAGCAACCTAAAAGCGATTTCCGATAACGTCCAAATCCTTAATGAGAAACTGCAAACAGCATCTGCCGAGGAAGCGGTACTGATTAACCAGCAGATAGAACTATGGGAGCAGAAAGCCGATGCCATACGGAACGCTGGCAAGGCTGCGGACGATAATACGCCGCTGTGGAAAGAGGATGCCGACACACTGCGTGAGATTAACGATAATATTCAAATCCTTAATGAGAAACTGCAAGACGCTACCGCCGAAGAAGCGGCAGCGATTAACCAGCAGATAGCGGCATGGAACGCCAAAGCCGATGCCATTAGGAACGCAGGCGCAGCCGTGGATAATACGCCGCTGTGGAAAGAGGATGCCAGCAACCTAAAGGAGATAAGCGATAATATCCAAATCCTTAACGACCAGTTACAGACGGCTACTATCGAAGAAGCCGCACTGATTAACCAGCAGATAGCAGCGTGGAAAGATAAAGCCGATGCCATTAGGGAGGCAGGGGTAGAAACAGAAAAAGTTTCTATGAGCACTGGAAAGGCTTTGCAGCAAGGCTGGGGAGGTATCAAGAATATAGGCAGCAGCATAGAGGGCATAACCAGCGCACTACAGGGCAACGGCAACGCATGGCAGGTAGTTACTGGTATCATTGACGGATTTATAGGGCTGTACACCGGGATACAGACGGTGGTAGGCATTATCCAGCTGCTGACCGGAGCCAGTGCAGCGCACGCCGCTACTAAGGGCGTAGAAGCGACCGCAGAAACCACGGAGGCAACGGTACGGGCTACGACAGCCGCGACAAACGCCGCAGCCTCAGCAGCCATTATAACGGCAAACAAACTGGAGGCTGCGAGCTGGAAAGAGTTAGCAGCATCCGAATATATGGCAGCACACGCCTACATACCGTTTGCCGGTTTTGGTATCGCTATGGGCTTTGTTACGGCGATGCTGGCAGCTACAGCCGCCGCAGGTATTCCGATGCTGGCAGAGGGCGGTATAGCGTCCGGCCCTACTTTGGCGATGGTTGGCGAGTACGCAGGCGCGAAAGGAAACCCGGAAGTTATCGCACCACTGGATAAACTGCGGGGAATGTTGGCACAGCCTGCAAGTATGGATTTTGGCAAAGTGGAGTTTGAGATTAAGGGGCGCACGCTGGTAGGCATATTAAACAAGGAAAACAATATAACAAAACGCAGTTAATATGAAGTATCTACGATATACAGGCGAGTTTGTGAGCCGTGCCGGGATTGTGTGGCGTGTGGATATTATGCAGGAAGCGGATGCGGCGTTTGCTACTGTAGGGGCTTTGGAGTTTCCGGCGGATGCACCGCTGGTTATCGAGTGGCAGCGCGAGGATAAAGAAACGGTGATATTAGGCAGTAACGCTACACTAAAGATAATAAGCCCCGGCGATAGGACATACGAAGATTTGTACACTATCGAGGTGGGGCATATCCGTATGGATGTTTACAAAGATAATAAACTGTACTGGAGCGGTGCGTTAGACCCAGAATTTTACGAAGAACCCTACGAAATGGCTAACGGGTATGAAGTCAGTCTGACGTTTAGCGATTTCGGTATATTAGACCGTATCAAGTACGATTTATCCGGTATCCAGACGATACGGGATATTATTACTTATGCTTTGCAGCGTGCCGTTATTCTGTATAATGGGCTTAATACGACCTATATAACCACGACATTTACGGATGGTGGCAGCATTACGGGTGGCGGTATATCTGTTAGGTCTGAAAACTTTGTGGATGAGGACGGCGAAGCATCTACGCTGTATGAAGTGCTGGAGGGCATTTTGCAACCGCTGGCAGTCCGAATGGTGCAAAGGGCTGGCACTATCTATCTGTATGACCTAAACGGACTGTACACCAAAGGAACGCCAAAGGCTATCCAGTGGGACGGCAACAGCCAGACGATGGGAACGGATAAGGTAGCGAACAATGTTATAGTATCTTTCAGTCCGTACAGCAGTGCAGAGCTGTTAAGCGATGAAATGGAGTACGGCGGCAAATATGATATAGAGCATACGAATTTAACAAGTGATGCGCCTACGGTTGATTATGACGAATGGGGGGAATACTACAGTTATTATCCGGACTATAGCGAAGAACATAGGCAGGGCAGTAACTGGGATTATAACCTAATCGACTTTACTATTTTCATAAATAACCACGGCAGCGGATTAAAGAGTAAGGGTACATGGTGTAGATATTTCCATATTCTGCCTATTACCGGCGGTGCTACTGAATGTACAGGCGTGGCGTATGCTTTCCGTACAGGCGGACACGGCGGTATAAGTACCGGATGGCCCAAATGGAAAGTCCATAGCCGGATACCACGTGCCGGGCTTTCCGGTAATTCCGAAATACTGACTACTAACCGTGTGTTTTTGCCCAAGCTGGACGCAGAGAGCATGAAAAAATATAAAGTGCGTGTAGTGGAAGAAGTGCTGATAGATGCGAGATATAACCCGCTATCCGGCAGTACGAGCGGCAACGATGAGGGTAACGACAATGTGGTTAAGACCCGCAGCGGCTTTGTATTCATTCCTGCAAAAATTACGCTGTATGACAAAGACGGGAAAGCCCTATACCACTATAGCAACAAGGAAGCAGCAGCCGGGGCAACCAAAGGGCATTTAGGCTACAGTAAGGGCAAATGGGTAGCCGGGGCAGACCCCGGCGGTGATTGTTGGCTGGAATACTATAACCCCGATGACTTCAGAGAGGATGCCGGGATTAGAGGCTGGCAAGGAAACCGGCACTGCATAGGCAGACCGGACGGACGCGGCGGGCGTATGGGGCTGGAGATATACGACAGTTTCAAGAAAATGGATGATGGCGAATATATGCCGTATCCGCCAGCCGCCGGGTATCTGGAGATACAGATACAGGAGGGTATATTAGGCTATGACTATGGGCAAAAAGTGGATAACTGCGGATTTGGCAGCGCAGAAAGCCAATGGGATAAAAGCGGCATATACAATATGCTGCGCTGGTGCCTATATAAAGCCCCGGTAGTAGATGTGGTAAATAACAATCTGGTATTTGATGCAGCAGAGCTGGAAGATGTGGAGTACAGCGGATATATCAATAAATCGGCAAAAGAGGAAATAGATATAGATACTATATGCGGTACTGCTGTATCTGTTTGTCCTACTGCCAAAGGCTGCTACCATAGAACCAAGACAGGCGAACAGCTACAGGAACTGACCCGCGCAGGCGTGACAGACCACCCGGAAAAACTGCTGATAGGCACTATTTACAGCCAGTATGCCGACAGAAAAACAACGTTATCCGGAGAGGCTGTGATAGATGACGGACTGCACTACTACACCGAGCAGAACCAAGGCGATAAACGGTTTATGCTGATGAGTGAGGAACAGGATATTATAGCAGACTGCACGGATGCGGAATACTGCGAGTTTAGACCCGATGAATACGAAAGTATAGAAGAAGTAAAGTAATACCGATATGGATAAACAATATACTGCAAAAATAACACTTCGGACACCGAGGCCACGCAGTGAGCGTCTGCGGGAGCAAGGTATAGGCGGTGGAACGACTACCGTAGTGATGAGCGGAGCCGGTGGCGGTGGCAGCACTGTAACAGGCGATGGGCATACGCACGGTAATTTGTCTGCGCTTAACGAGATTTCCACAGACCGGCAGGGTTATATGTATCTGACCCAGATACGGGAAAAGGAAGATACCGAAACTGGGGAAACCACGACCGAGCAAGTAACCGAAAAGGTAAAAGCCGGTTACGCTGATGTCGCCAAAGACCTAAGCGAAGATAGCCCGGTACGGGAGCAGTTTTTATCCCGTCTGGTGGATGATGTCGCCAAAGGTAATCTGACCTTTGAAAAGATGCTGACTGTGTTAGGGCTTTCCATATTCAAGTCTGGGGCGCAGTTTGGCGAGTTTGTGCAGTCGCTGTACGCAGGCAAGGGCGCAGGGATAGACCAGCAGGGAAATGCGGAATTTGAAAGCGTCCGGGTGCGCAGCTACTTTGAGGCTATGGAGTTTATCGTAAACCGTCTATCTGCCATAGAGGGCGACCAGCTTCTAACCGAAGCGGACACCATAGAGAGCGTGGACGATTTGGGCGATAACTGCTACGGTCTGCATCTGCGCAGCAAATGGGAGGGCTATTTTACAGCCCAATATCCAAACAATGTGCTGAAAGGTATCATTAACACACTGGCTACCGGAAGCGGTGTATATTACACCAGCTGGATGCGTGTAAACAGCGTGAACACTGCTAACAACTATATCGAAGTAACGCTGTATCCGGGTGAAGAAGTGCCAGCCGGAACCAATTACCCACCGTGCGAAATGATGAAGATAGCCCGGTGGGGAAACCAGACCGACACCAAGCGGCAGAGCTGCATTTACCTATCCAGCACGGAGGGGCGGATAGTCCGGCTGACGGGTGTAACGAAGCCTATAATAGACCGTACCAACTATGGGGCGACCTTTGGCGAACTGCCGGAGTTTCTGCGCGAACTGGATTTGCCGATAGCGGAGGGGCAAGACTATCTGTATGCGCGTGGCATAGTCGTACAGGACATAATCCGCATAGACTATCAAGGCAAGCCGGTTAGCGAGATAGTAGACCGTGGCCCGTGGAGTGCCACAGGCGATTACTACTGCGAAGCGTTGAACCCGAATACAGGCAGGTACGAGATTTCGGACGTATGGTATAACGGCTGCAAATACCGATGCGCCAAAACCGGCACAACCACAGCCCCGGCGTGGAATAACACCGACTGGGCGATGGTGGAGGGAAACCCGGATTTTACCGTAGATTTTGCCGAAACCGACTATCTGTTTGACCCGGATAAATTTAATCTGACGCTGACCATAATAGCCCGGCTGTACAACACGGATATAACGGCTGACATTCTGGATGCTGATGTGCAGTGGACGCGCTACAGCGAGGACGCTAACGGCGTGGAGCGCGTAGCATCCGATAATGCGTGGGCGTTGAAACACGCCGGGGCTGGTAAGTCCATAGACCTAACGGTAGAGGATTGCGACTTTAACGGATATGTGCCAAAGGTACTGAAATTCATAGCCACGGTGACGCTACGGGACGGAATGGGTAACGAAGCTGGTACCGCAAACGCAGTTTTCCAGTATTAGTAGAAAGGAGTATTAGATATGAAAAAGATTTTAGACTATTTCGGAGTAGACGGTTTGCTGCATATTATCTGCTGTATGGTGATTATGCAGCTGTTAGGTAACTTTTTGCCACTGTGGGCAGCGGTTTTGATTACCGCCGCTATCGGTCTGGGCAAAGAATTTATTTGGGATAGGCGGCTGAAAAAAGGCACGTTTGAGAAACGCGACCTGCTGGCAGACGCTGTAGGTATTGTTTTGGGTCTGATTTAATCCGGGCGGCGCATGAAAACAAGAAGATTTGATTTTAACTGGAAGCCGCTACAGTTGCAAATATCATTTTCTGTAGATGGCAGCGTGCCGGACAAGCAGAACTACAGCACCGACACGCAGGAATATACGCCGGATTATACGCTGACACCGCTAATAATCCAGCCTATCGTATCGGTGATAGACAAAGACGAAGTGATAGGCGCAGGGCGCATTAACCACGCACTGACAAATATACGCTGGTATGAGAATATCAACGGCACGCAGACGCTGATAGGAACCGGTAACAGTAACTACGAGATAACCACCAGCGGCGGCAGCGCAGGGCGTATCAAGGTAAAGCGGAACGCAGAGCCGAAAGTACCTATTACGCTGGTATTCTATGCCGAGTATGTAGACAGCCGCACCGGGCAGGTGATGATTATACAAGGCAGCTATTTAATCAGCTGCGGCAGTGCATCCGACCAAGTGCGGGTAGAACTGGACGCAGCCGACCAGACGATATTTAACCCACTGGCAGACCCGCAGACGCAGACCGTTAAGGCTGCGGTATGGCTGGGCGATAAGCCGTGCGATGCCAGCAAATATGCGCTGGTATGGGAAGTGCTGGACGGCAGCACGTGGCGAACCGCAGGAAGTGACGCTGTAATGGACTACGATATAACCGTAAACAGCAACGGCACGGTAACTATTAACCGCTGGCTGATGGGTGATGAAATGTATCTGCGGTGCCGGGTGAAGTATAGCGCAGACGGCAACCCCGGCAGCGTGGCTTTGACCGATGCCAGCCCACAGGCTATAGCCAGTTTCATACGCCGGATACCAAAGTACGAGTTTGATTTTACAGGCGTGCCGTACAACATTCCGGCGGGTCTGCTGAACATAGCACCCACGGCAATTATCCGCACCACTAACGGAGAGATAGAGAACGCGGAAAAGGAACTGTTACCGCTGTGGTATATAGCCACGAACAAAGTCAGCGGCAGTTTAAGTTACTCACTGGTAGCGCACGGCAAAAGCCCGATAATCCCTACAGCCAAAATGGATGACAACTACGGCGGGGTAATCGGTCTGGACGTGAAAGACAGAGGATATGCCGGAGCGTGGGAAGATGGCACAGACGATGCGATTTTCTGCGATGCTGACGGCGATATTTTGATTATTCACTAAACCAATATAGGCGATATGGCAAGATACATTAAAGCAAACGGAAAGGTAGCGGAATACCTTAAATTAGAGAATGACCGTAACAAGGTTACGGACGGTAACTATCTGCTTTGGCAGGCTGATATGCTGGCTTTCGGCAGGCTAACCGAACTGCCGCAGATTTTGGAACAAATAGGCGGTCTGGCACTGCAAGCGCACGAAGCGAGAGAGGAACAGGACGGCACGGTAGTTAGGAAACTGCCGGTAGCGACTGACCCCCGGTTTGTCGTAGAGGAAACCACGGAACAGCAGCCGGGCAATATCGACACGCCTACGGACGTGCCGGAAGTAGATACGGACACGGATACGGAGGCAGGCGAAGAACCAGAGCCAGAACCGGAAAGCCCGGAAGATGGGCAGGTCGAAACTACGGAGCAGCCCGTAACAGAGGAACCGGGCGAAGTGACAGACCCGGAACGGACCCCGACCGATGGCCAGGCCACAGCATCCGATGAAACAGGAACGGCAGACCCGGTACCCGAAGCAACGGAAGAAGCCGACCAGCCGGAAGCCGATACCGGCGATGATGAGGGGAAAACAGAAACGACCATTAAAGAAGAAACGGAGGCTTAACCATGAGTACAGCAAGCACCAGCAGAACGATTAAGTTTATCAGCAAGGCAGGCACGTACACTGCCGTAATCATGTCGCCAAACGGCGATTTGTACCAAGAGTACGAGGGAACGCCAAACGATGCCACAGCCGTTTATCCGGACTTTACCACGATGAAACCTATACTGTATTTCGTCTGCACCAGCAGCCGTGTAGCAGAGGGCGTGGCAGACCCGGACGCAATGGAATACTATTTTAACGACCAAAAGATTTCATTTAGCGGCGGCGTATCGACCGGCACGTTTGCCGGATATTTCAAGACGGTAGCACCGAGCGGCGACCAGCTGTATTACGGTCTGCAAATCCTCAAAAACATAGCGGCACTGGCAGGCTACGCACCGGCGGTTATCAAGATGGTAGCCACTATCAGCTACGGCACGCAGAGCGACCAGATACAAGCCACATACACTATCCCGGTGCAGCAGGCTACCGGAAGCAGCTACCGCGTGACTATCGCCGCAGGCGACAGCAAAAATTTCGTGATTACCGAAAAGGGCGGCAGCTGCATATTAAAGGCGATGGCGTACCAGAGCGGTAACGCACTATCCAAAGGCTTAACGTATGTGTGGGAAAAGATGGGCGCGACCAGCTGGGAAACGCTTTCCGGCAAGACTGCACAGACACTGACCGTTAATGCCAACGACATTAACACCTATGGCGAGTACCGGGTACACGTCTACCGTGACGGTGCGGAGATTGGCACGGACATACAGAGCGTTATGGATGCCAGCGACCCTTACGACATAGACCCGCACCCCAGCCCGGAAGATGAGGCGATAACCGAAGATACCACGGGTAACGGGCAAGTGACCTATACGCCGGTGGTGGTTAAGCGCGGCACGTCCACAAAGGCACTGGATACGCAGTTTTATTTCGTGCTAAAAGACGCGGCAGGCGTATATCTGAACACTGACCGGGATACACCGAAAGCCAGCCAGACCGTGACACGCGCCCACTGCCAGCAGGCGGGCGGCGATGTATCAGTAACCATTACCAGTGTAAAGTAGTACGGCTATGGTAAGCAGAACACAGGTAGTTAAGTTTATACGCAAGGGCGACCCCGGCGACAAAGGAGAGCAAGGCGCAACGCTTCGCGGCCCGCAGGCGTGGAGCGACTGCGCCGTAGGCTATAAATTCCAAGCCGGTAAGGTTGGCGAGCAGTGGATAGATGTAGTGCTGTACAACAACAATTACTACACCTGCAAGAAGTCGCATACCAAAACAGCATCCAATTATCCCGGCAGTACGACTGACCGGAATAACGGCTACTGGCAGCTGGGCGATAAAATACAGCTGGTGGCGACAAAGATACTGTTAGCCGCATACGCACTGGTAGAAAATCTGGGGGCTACTGCTATCGAAATGAAAGACAGCAGCGGCAATGTGGTTTTCAAGGCAAAGGACGGTAATATAACCTGCAAGGTAGGTACGTTTGAAAATATCAAGGTGATAGGCTCACTGCGTAACCCGTTTGCCTATGTGGGCGACAGCATAACCAATGATTATAACGATAATGTGGTAATGCTGAGTAGTGGCGGCGGATGGATTAACGCCTATAGTCTGCCGTGGGATACAAAGCAAAGCGGGCGGCGCATAACCATAGTAAACTACAAATGGGGCAGCACTGTATCGCAGGGGCAGGCAGGTATCAGCGCACCAAGCGGAAAGTATTTTTATGAAGATGGGCTGCAAAAGGATGAGTTATTACTATCCCGTGAGGCTGTAGAGCTGATGGGGTACGGAACTTCCACGCAGTTTTACGGCTGGATAGTAATGCGGCGTATAGACCTTGTAACGACTAATAAATACGGGCGACCGTTAAAGATATTGGCGTATGGGTCTGTTACTTCTGGTGGCAGTATTACTTATTCCACCTTTGACAAATCCACGCTGCGAGTAACCAAAAATGCTACCGGGCAGTACACTATTACCATGCCGTCCGGATGGTTTTATGCAGCCAGCAATGTAGGCGTAATGCTAACAGGTGTGGGGCATTCGTCCGGAAGCTCAGACGCACCGATTAAAGCGACTTTGATTTCCCGAACCACTACACAACTGGTTATTAAAACGTCCGATGATGCGAGTGTGAACGATGGGGCATTTGATTTTATGATATACAACAAAAACGATTGGATGACCATTTAACAGATTAAAGATATGGCAAAGAAAACAAAAACTTTAGGAACGGTTACGACAGTAACGAGTATGAACACGTCACAGTACATACCGCTGACCGATGGCAGCGGCAACGTGACAAAAATAACGCTGGCAAACCTCAAAGCATCTTTGCTGGGTGGTTTGAACCTTAACGCAATGAATGACGGCGTATTTATCATGTTTCACAGAAAGAGTGATAATTACCCGTTGGCAGTCAAGCCGGACAAATGGGCAAGTTACCAGAATAGCGGCGAGATAGCGGAGGGCGTATTAGTCGTAGAGGGCGGCAAGATGCTGGTAGTAGCACCCACCGAAGCTACGCTGTACTGGAGTAGTGCGGCAGTGAGTGCGGGCGGTAAGACTACGACCGACCGAGAAACGGCACTTAATGACTGGACGGGAAAGACCAGCACGGCAGCACAGATTACGCATAACGAGTGCAAGACGGAAAGTTATGCGCCGGGCTTCTGTGCATCCTATGAACGGGTGAACGCCAACGGGCAAGGACTGACAGCGGGGAAATGGTGGCTACCGTCACTGGGCGAGCTGATGATGATTTATGCGAATATGCGTAAAATCAATTACGCACTATCGCTGATTAACGGTGCTACGCAACTGGCTGAAACGTGGTACTGGAGTAGTACCGAGTACAGCGCGACCTACGCGTGGCATTTGGGCCTCTACGATGGCAACGCGGGCACCAGCCCTAAGGCAACGTACCAGCTCAGGGTTAGGCCCGTTTCAGCATTTTTACGTTAGTTGTTAATAGTTAGACTTTAATCTTTAATGTGCGGCGGTAGCCGCACAAGACATAGAAATTTCCATTTACCCGCTATAGAGCAAAATTTGAGATATGAACAAATCGAAACTGGTATCAAACACGCAGATATATTTAGACTGCCGCAAACTGTTAGACGAAATTCTGGATATTACGCCTAACTTTCCGAGAGCCTACAAGTTTAGCGTAGGCAGCAAGATGCACGACATAGGCGTAAATCTAATATCTGAAATATCGGCGGCCTACATAAACCGGGATAAGCAAACCCGTATCCAGCATTTGGTAAATTTCCAGTCGCAGTTTGAAGTATTGAAAACTTTGCTGCGTATAGCGGGTGAAAGGAAATGGATATTAGGCAGAAGCAGGCACGCAAATATTATCGAACTGACGGACGCGATAGGCAAACAGTCTACTGCGTGGAAGAACTCACTATTAAAAGTAATCAGCAAAATAGATAGCGAGTAAATGCCAGATTTGGAAAGTTACGACTAACCGAGCGTGCAAGTTATCTGTAAAAATGGGCTGCGCACTATCATTTATAGTTAAGACCAAGCAAGAGCGGCACGGAGTTGCGAGTACAGCGCGACCAACGCGTGGAATTTGAACCTCAACAATGGCAACGCGAACAACAACACTAAGGCAACGAACCAGAACAGGGTTAGGCCCGTTTCAGCACTTTTTCAGATGAACCGACACACGAAGTAAGATAAAAAGATATGATTACTACGGACGGATTGTTAGAGGCATATTACGACTGCCGCAAAAGTAAGCGGAGAACAGCCAGTGCCATTATGTACGAAATAGACTACGGTAGCAAGTTAGTAGCACTTCGCGACCGTATAAATGACCGTACCTATCAGCCGGGTAAGTCTATCTGTTTTGTCGTAACGCGTCCACGGTATCGAGAAGTATTTGCGGCTTCTTTTGAGGACAGGATAGTACACCACTGGATAGCCCTACGGCTGGAGCCGCTTTTTGAAGAAGTGTTTAGCCCACGCACGTTTAACTGCCGGAAAGGCAAAGGGCAGATGTACGGCGTTAATATGCTGTACAACGACATTAAGGAGTGCAGCCAAAACTACACCCGTGACTGCTATATAGCGAAGCTGGATTTGCAGGGCTTCTTTATGTCTATAAACAAAGCCATGCTGGCTGGAATGATAGACAAATTTATACTGGAGCGTTACAAAGGCAGCGACATAGAGGATTTGCGTTTTCTGTGCCGGGTGGTTATCCTGCACAGCCCGGAAAAGAGTTGCGAAAGACATAGCCCGCTGCATTACTGGGATTATCTACCTGCAAACAAATCGCTCTTTACAAACGGCGAGGGTCTGGGCGTGGCGATAGGTAATCTGTTTGCGCAGCACTTCGCAAATTTCCTGCTTAACATTCTGGACTGGTATCTGCTAAATGATTTGGGCTTTACCTATGTCGGCAGGTATGTAGATGACTTCTATATACTGGATACCGATAAGCAGAAGATATTAGCAGCCGTGCCGAAAATCCGGGAACTGCTGGGCAAATACGGTCTGACCCTGCACCCGCATAAATTCTATATCCAGCATTACACCAAAGGCGTAGAGTTTACCGGGAACGTGGTTAAAAAGCAGCGGATATATGTTTGTAACCGCACGCTGAAAAACTTTGTTATGGCGGTGCGCCGACTGAACCGTGCCGAAACCATAGAGGAAGTAGAGCACGCGGTTAGCAGCATTAACAGTTATCTGGGATTTATGCGGCACGCCAACGAATACAGCAAGCGGCGCAAAATCCTAAAGATGCTGGAGCCGCACGTATTTAAGTGGGTCTATATCCGTGGCCACTTTGAAGTAGTGGTAATCAAAAAGAAGCACCGGCGAAGAACAATAACCCTACAGCGTATTAGAGATGGAACATATTAACGAACCGGAACCGGAAGCAGTGCTGCGGCTATCCGAGTTAGACACCAAATTAGTACAGGCATTAGCCAAACACTGGCTGGTAATTGTGGAGCAGCGAGATAATAGTATAGTATTAACGCTACACACTATGACAGATGAAAGAAACATTAACGATAGTAGTTTCATTGATAACTGCGCTGGGCGGATGGGAAGCGATTAAATACCTGCTGAACCGAAAGACAAACAACCGCATAGCGGAAGCCAATGCGTTTAAGGTGGAACGGGAGGCACTGATAGAGGACTACAAGCGCGTGCAGGGCGAAGTAGACAAGCTGAAAGAGCAGGTAGCCAAACTGTACACGGAGATAGACAGTTTGAAAAGTGACCGTCTGCGGCTGATACAGGAAAACGGCGAGCTTAAATTAGCTTTGAAAGAAGCGGAAAAGCGCGTTTGTTTGCGACCGGACGATAAATGCCTGCAACGCCTCAACCCTAACGACCACTGCCGACTGCGCAAAATTCTGCGTGGGGAATACACCAAAGACCACCCGGACGCAATAATAACAGAAGAAGATATGATGAAACCTAAAAACGACACAGAAAATGAGGAAGATAAACAAAGTGATAATCCACTGTAGCGCGACCCCGGAGGGACGCGACTACACGGTGGCGGACATAGACCGCTGGCACCGGGAAAGAGGATTTGACGGAATAGGCTACCACTATGTAGTCTATCGTGATGGGAGCATACACGCCGGGCGTGATGTCGCCAAAATCGGCGCACACTGCAAAGGGCAGAACGCAAACAGTATCGGTATCTGCTATATCGGCGGCATGACTGCCGACAACAAGCAGGCAAAAGACACCCGGACACCTGCACAGAAAGCCGCACTGCGTGAACTGGTGGAGAAACTAAAACTGGAATATCCGGGCGTAACCGTACATGGGCATAACGAGTTTGCAAACAAGGCGTGCCCGTGCTTTAATGTCAAAACTGAACTGTAGAGCCTATGAGATACTTAACAGCACTGATAGCCCTACTGATGCTGGCAGGCTGCGCCAGCACGCGCCGGGCAGTGAACACATACCAAGCGCAGCAGGACAGCACGCACAGCAGCACGCAGCGTTTAGACAGCCTATTTAGGGTGATGATGCAGCGCGATAGCATCTACCAGCGCGACAGCATCTATATCCGGGAAAAGGGCGACACGATAACCAAGTATGTAGAGCGTATCAGATATCAACTGGAAAAGCGCACAGATACTTTGTACCGTGACCTGCTGCGTATCGATACGCTGGTAGTAGTACGCACAGACAGCGTAACCGTGGAAAAGCCGGTATATATCGAAAAGCAGATGAAGTGGTACGATAAGGGCTTTATCTGGGTAGGCCGTCTGTGCTGTTTAGCTGCTATACTTTGGGCTTTATTCCTATATCTGAAACGAAAGTTTTAGTTTGTTACGCATTACACATTTTAGCCGTGCAAGCCTGTGAGGGTAAGCGCGGCTATTTTATTCCGTGCAGCATCCAATCAATTACCCGGCGGTTTGCCGCGTCTATTTTGTCCCGGCTAAACTTAATGTACACACCTGTTATTTTAGAGCCGTGGACGTGGCCCAGTGCTTCGCTAATGGTATCTTTCGGTATATCCAAGTCTGCGGCGTATGTCGCCCACGAATACCGCGACCAGTAGGAAGTAATAGCAGGCTCAATAGGCGACATTACCGGCAGATGGTTTTTATGGTACTGCGCTTTGCCGCCTACCGTCTTAACCGGGCCTATTTTCCGCAGTGCGGCGTTTAGATGTGCCATATAGTCTTTGTAGTTATCGTATTTGTCGAATGGTGCCAGCAGATGTTTTTTGCCCCTATATCGGTCTAATATGGCCTGCGTTTCCGGCTCTATTTTGATGCTGTAGAATTTACCTGTTTTTGCCCGGCGGTATTCTATCCTACCGTCCACTATGTTATCTTTTGTGAGTGCCGCCAAATCTACCATATTGATACCGATAAGGTAGAATGACAGCAGAAAAATGTCCCGGTATTCCGTATCGTATGCCGACAGCGACAGCCCGGCAAGTTGGCGCATTTTTTCCACAGGCAGTACCCGCATGGCTGTTTCCTCAGACGGTATGCGGTAGTTTCGGAACGGATAGTTTTGCGTTATATTTTCGTCCAGCGCATAGTTTATGACGTTTCGCAGATTGCGTAGGTGCATCCCACGGCTGTTTACAGACAGCCCAGTTAGGGAGCTATAAAAGCCGTCTATCCATAGTTTCGTTATCTTTTCAAACCGTATTTGGTACGGGTCACAGTAGGCGGTAAGTTTCTTTAGTGTTTGCTCAAACAGTGTTTTAGTGCCGCCGGATTTCATGCCTATAATCGTATCGAACAGCGTGCCGAGCGTAGGAACACCGACCGTAGGATTATCTAAATCCAAATCGGTAAGCATTTCCCGAAGCTGCGGCCCGGTAAGATTACCCCACTGGCCATTTTCCCGTAATTCCAAAATCCGGTTAGCTACACGGGTAAGCAGGGTATCCAGCACCGAGTTTATGCGCTTTGCACTTTTGCCGGTAGCCCGGCAGGTGGCAGCATCCCAATCCTCAGCAGGCAGAAAAATGCCAGTAGCGAGGTACAGGTTAGAACCATACCCGACCGCAATTTGCACCGGATATGTACCGTCTTTGAGTTTGCGCCGGGTATCAAGGCGCAGTTTTGATTTTGCCATAATCTTTGCTTTGTTTTTGCTGCTTTATAGCTGAAAAATATCCCCAAATGTACCATAATCTACCATATTAACACCCACCAGCGACCACTTTTTAATGTTAATTATACCTGTGGAAAATGTGTTTTTTTTCTTTGGCTACCTCGAGCATTTTATGAGAAATATCAACACCTACAACAGAACCTGTGGAAAATGTGTTTTTCTTTGGCTACCTCGAGCATTTTATGAGAAATATCAACACCCAACAGAAGAAGCACCGTGTTCCATCGCATAAATACAGTGCCATCCATAGCCGCATCCTAAATCAAGCACACGCTTATCTTTAAAATCCGGCAGCAGCTTTCTCAATGTTTCCCATTCTCCTGCACCGGCTAGTCCCTGCTGTGAGCGACTCATTTGACTGTATTTTTGAAAAAATATATTATCATCATATTTGTTTTCTTTCATCTGAATTCCCCTTGTTTAAAAAGTTATTTATCTCCGTTGCAATTTTTTCACTTCTTTATAAGGCTTCCCGGTCATATCATAGCATTCAAAAAGTGAAAGACCGAGTAATTCAAAAATATGATTAACCCTTTCGGCATATTTTTCAGGTTTATATTCAAAAGTTTCAAGCAGTTTTATAGCTTTCTTTTCGTTAATGCAATAAGCATTATTGCATGCAAATAATACTTGATTTAAGCATGAAATAATACGAAAAACATGGCCTGCAATATAATATTTATCCTCTGCTCCCGCATTTGCTTTTACAAACATTAAAGAGAACTCTGCTTCAAATATAAAAAAGTTTATCAAGCTCTTCTTTAGAGCACCAGGGTAAATTTCTGCCTGATTTTTTAATTCGCATAAGCTTTCATTCTTAGCATATAGTATTTTGCTAATCGCTAATTCTCCTCGATACATTGCACTAATATAACCATGGGGATGCCCAGTCTGATAATTGGCAGTAACAATTCCTTGCTCCGTATCTTTGATTATTTGTTCCACCCGTTTTATATCACGTAAAATCAAGTCAACATGATACCCGTTTATAACTAACCATCCGCCGCCATTAACCCAATCACCCCACGCTCCGGGAGGTACAACAAGGTCGTTTCTATTCTCATCATCCAATTCTGTAGCAATTTGATTAATCGCTGTCAGGTCAAATGATTCTGAATTGTAATAGATTCCGATATCTATATCAGAATCCTCTGTATGGGTGCCTCTTGCACGTGAGCCCCCTAATACAATGCCTTCTATGCAAGGCAAAGAAGATAATTTCTCTGTTACTATTTGAATTACATTATCTACCATACGAACACACTCCTTTTATTGATTAAAGACAAAATACTTTCTTTCCGTAGTTCTTCGGGAAGTAATCCTTCCCGATCTGCCAAACATACTGGTCGATTTGCTTCAAGCTAAATTTATCCAAGCCATAGAAGGCACGGAAATCAATCAGTATATAAGTCTGAGCTGCTTCTTTCATAACCTCATTTGCAAATACAACCTTAATCCCGGGTCGTTCAAAGCCTACATCCATGCCACCGGCTCCGGTAAACCAATTGCTCTTCTATGTCCCTTTCGTCTGCCTTTTCCTTCGTTCCAGCCAAGTCAAAGATGTACGGGTCTTTCAACAGGTAATTGGCAAGGTCGCTTTGCGGTGCAGGAAGCGTGGCTGTGAAATTATTAACCTTGTTGTTGCTGATTTGTCTGCTATATAAGTTGGTCTCAATTTGTATTTTAAGAGCATTGCTGCTCCAGCCCATTTCCACGGACTGTTTCATGTACCAATAGCTTACACCCAATGGAAGCGAACCGTTAAGCATAATCACATGGCTTGCCCAATTGGTTCTTGCAACAGGTGATGCCAAGAATAAATCTTCTATATCCTCTATTTTTATTTTATAGATGGTTGCTACTGTTTTTGCTACATTCTGAAATTGCGCAGGAATCTCCTGCGTAATTTCTAAAGATTGATTATCTGTAGATTGTATTTGCGCAGTAAGTTCCTGCGTAAATTGTCCGCTATTGAGCTTAAGGACTTCATTAGTAATGTTTTGAATATTTGAGACCGACAGTATTGAATCTGCTTCAATAAAACTACGAAGTACATTTAACGGATATAAACGGGCAAACTGGCACATATAAGTAAGATTACGCTCCGAATATCCTTTCTTTTCCGGGTAATTGAATCGGATTGCCTGCGCCAACTTCTTGATAATTTTACCTCCCCACCCATGCAGGTTTTGATGATACAGTATATAGTTACCCATCTTCCAGTAATGGAACAACATTTGGGCATTAGCTGCGGTAATGAGACGGACTTGCGCCTGTTCTATTTCCGAACCGACAGCATGGACAAAAGCGTCAAAATTCCTTTTGTCTATATTATGATTATTGTCACTTTCCATATTAATAAGTCTTGTTCTGACAAAGATAACTTTAATAAATGATAATCTGTGAAACTGACTGATACTTTTATAGTTGGTTAAACTTGTTCATCGCATTAGCTTTAATATCATCGGCTATGTCAATGTAGGGTTTCATGGCTTTATAATCACTGTGCCCTGTCCATTTCATTACAACCTGTGCTGGAATACCGAGAGCCAGCGCATTACAGATGAATGTCCTTCGTCCGGCATGGGTACTTAACAATGCGTACTTTGGCGTAACTTCATCTATACGTTCATTTCCTTTATAATATGTTTCCCTTACAGGCTCGTTAATTTCAGCAAGCTCGCCCAACTCTTTCAAATAATCATTCATTTTCTGATTGCTGATGACTGGCAGTGCCATGTTGTTCTCAAAGTGAATGTCCTTGTATTTTTCAAGTATGGCTTTGCTGTATTTGTTCAGTTCTATATTTAGGCTGTCCGCCGTTTTGACGGTAGTAACTTCTATGTGGTCAGATTTGACATCACTTCGTTTCAAGTTACGGACATCTGAATAACGCAGACTGGTAAAGCAACAGAACAGGAAAACATCCCGGACACGTTCCAGATACTGTTTGTCTTTGGGTATCTGATAGTCTTTCAGTCTGTTCAACTCTTCCCATGTCAGGAAGATTACCTTCTTGGGTGTGGTTTTCAATTTCGGTTTGAACGTATCGTATGCTATATTCTGGTGATAGTCTTTCTTGAAGCTCCATCGCAGGAACCATTTAAGAAATCCCATTTGCTTGCCGATGGTACTGTTCCTCATATCCTTTTTGTCTCGCAGGAAATTGACATACTCGTTCAAACCGAACTCATCGAAATACTCAAAAGTCACATCTTCTTTGAACTCTTCAGGTGATTTTTTACGGCTGCAAATTTTTCGTATGTGGATTCTGTCCAGTTGTTCTGATTACCACATTCCTTAACAAACTCATCAAATACCTCCCAAAAACTTATCTTTACGTCTTCCTGGTCTTCACTTGTATCTTTCATTCGCAGATTGAATGCTTCTTTCAGCTGTTGGGTGGTCGGCATGGTTTCCTGTACCTCAAATTCTTTGAACACGTTTTGAATTTCAGCATAGTATCTTAGCAAATCAGCATTGATTTCAGATGCGCTTTGCTTTAATTTATTGGTACATCCGTTCTTTACACGCTGCTTGTCGGTATCCCACTTGGCTATATCAATGCGGTAGCCGGTTGTAAACTCGATGCGATGGCTTGCGTATATGACACGCATACGGATGGGAACGTTCTCCACGATTGGAACGCCGTTCTTTTTGCGGCTTTCAGGTGCAAAAATGATGTTTCGTTTGATGTTCATGACTGGGTGTATTTGAAATTCTGCACCCAATATACACCCAATATTTGGAATAGCAAAAGATATTCAGAAAGATTCAGATTTACTATGTACTCCAGATTATATATGATTATCAGCAATTTGCAATTTTATGATATTTCTTGAATGTGTAGGTTCGAGAGCCTCTCTCTCCGCTTGAACCTAAAGACATTAGGTTGAAAATTAAAGAAAGAGTCCCGTAAAATCAACATTTTACGGGACTCTTTTCTTTTGGTGTTTTGCCTTGATATTACGTCGCGACTCCATTCAATCTGTAACTTTTCCTATATTTATTTGATTTTTATCCGAAAACGTTGTAATTTTGTAGCAGATTCGTAATCTGGAATGAATAAGAACAAAAACATTAAACGTGATACATATTTTAATAACTTGATCATCAGACGAGATAACCGAGTGGGCAGAATCATTCAAATAGATTGTCGTTGACTGCGATGGGATAATGCCTTATTCAGATGACAATGAGATGTGTTTCACAGAAATGTTTGATTTTTTGCTTAAGGGCGATTGGCAGTAATCAGGCGTGACATAACTATTCGTGAAAACCATGAAAATAATGAACTTCTTTTGGAAAAACAGGACATTTTTACCCCCCCCTTCCTGGTTAGAGAAGATGTAAATGCTTTTCATGACAAGCTACATCAAAGCGGCTGGGGCAGACTTAGGGCCGCAAAAACATACCTTATATTAATAATAAGCATTATAATGCCGCAGTTACCTGCTGTTGCGGCAGCTTTACATGTAAACGACTTTACGTTCTCTCATCTGGGTTTGGCGGATGGATTAAACAGCCAACGCATCTATTCGCTTAAACAGACGGAGGATGGGGCCGTGTGGTTGACGACACAAAGTTTTGTGGCCCGATACAACGGGGTCAGCATAGAGAACTTTAATTTGGAGGGTAATACCGGTGAGTATAACTGTTTTGTCCAATCGGCCGACAACAGTGTGTTGCAAGTGTTTGATGCCGGTGGACGCATATATGAATATAATCCGGAGCAAAACCATTTTGATGTTGTAGCTGACGTTGCTGTCTTTTTCAAGCATGACAACCAGCTCAACGATGTGTATAAGGACGGCGACATTTACTGGCTGGCAATGAGCGATGGCGTTTATATGCTTCGCAATGGGAAGATTGTCACGGTAGGTTCCAATGTATATGCAAGTTGTATCATCCGCGGGCCGAAAGGCATTTTACTCTTTGGCACACGTCAGGGTGTAAAGTCATTGAGCCGTAATCACAAGGCTCTTATTTCTTATTTGCCGTATGACGTCGTAAGTGGGCACTATGACGCGGACACCAAACAACTTTGGCTTGGCACATACGAGCAGGGGCTTATAATTGCAGACGGAAAAGGTGTGTGCACATCAATGGACGGAATACCTCATCATCCCGTTCGCAGCATTGTCGACTATGACAGTAATACGATGCTGGTGGGGGTTGACGGCTTCGGCGTGTATCAGGCTTCACGCTTACCCTCAGCTAAAAATAAAGCCTCACTGCTGTTCAATGCCAATGAGGGAGAGCATGGCGTGCTTCACGGCAATGGCATTTACGCAGTGCTTGTTGATGCCTGGAAAGACATATTCATAGGTTCTTATTCAGGAGGAATAGACATTGCGCGGCCCGTCGGTAACGCCGTTACCGTTTATATGCATCAGCCGAATAAGCCGACATTGGTTAACGACCATGTAAATTGTGTGGAACAACTATCACCATCGACTTTGGCGATGGGTACCGACGGAGGCATCAGTGTACTAAACACCACCACAGGTGAGTGGCGCCATATTGCGCGGAACATCGTAGTGCTTTCGTTGTGTCCAAAGCAGGACGGCGGAGGGCTTTTGGCTGCAACTTATGGCAACGGCGTGTGTGAAATCAGCACCAACGGAGAGGTAAGGAAGTTGTATGGTACTGACGTCTTGGAAGACAGCCACATCCAGGACTTGTTGTTTGACAGGAATGGCCATCTTTGGATTGGTTGCCAGGATACACGACTTGTTGAAGTAGTACAAGGGAAATTCCGGTATTACCCTGTGGAAAATGTGGAAGCACTTGCCCTTTTGCCCGACGGCCGTATAGCGGCGGGTACAATAAACGGGCTCTTTATTGTGACTCCGGGTCAGAAAACGGTAAAGAAACTGCCTTATTCCCAGTCATCAACCAGCCAAGTCAACCGTTATGTGCTGGATCTCTTTATTTATGATGAACGCTACATAAATATCGCCACTAATGGCGGAGGACTGTATGTGTATGACCTTCGCACTGGAAAATGCAGGCAGTTTACCATGAAAAACGGCCTGCCTTCAAACGTCGTCACAAGCGTCACGCAAGACGAACTCGGACGCCTGTGGTTCGCTACTGACAGGGGATTGTCGTTCGCATACCCTGGCAGTCTTGACAAAATCATTTCAGTAAACTATCATTATGGAGCCCAACGCGAGTATTCACAGGGCGCAGCCTTCAATTTACAAGACGGAAAACTCCTTTTCGGGAGCGTAGAAGGTGCTGTCGTCATAGACCCGCACTACGTGCAGGAACACAATTACACGGCCAAATTGCGTTTCAAGGGAATTAGTTGCAATGATGATTCTGTAGAGTTCAACGGGCAAGTGGCCAAAATGTTGGGTGAAAGGAAACTGAAACTGTCATACCAACAGCGCACATTTGAACTGTATATTGAGAGCATAAACTTGCGCTACCAATTTGACATTGCTTATCAATACAAGGTCGGGGATGGCAGTTGGAGCCAGCTCTCGACACAGCAATACATCAGGTTCGTCAATCTTGAGCCTGGCACACACCCTCTTACTGTCCGTGCGGTAAGCAAAGCCAACCGCATTGCACTTGATGAACAGAAGCTTACAATCATTATCGGCAGGCCTTGGTGGAATTCGTGGTGGATGTGGTGTGTCTACATCGCGGTAATCGTATTGCTGTTCTACGGGGCTTTATGGACATACGGCCTGCACACCCGGTATATGCGCCTTGTGGTAAACTCTGTGGGCGGCGGCAATGAAAAAGATTTGCAGGCTTCACTGCCTGAGCAAAAACAAGGTAAGGCCGTGCAGCTTATTTCTGCAAATAAGGAGCTGCAACTTGACGGAAACAAAGACGACGCCGCCGCAACTGCCGAGAAAGAAAATACGGCTTTCGTTGACATTGTGACAAAACTTATTCTCGACAACATCTCTGATTCAGGCTTCACTATTGACCGCTTGTGCAAGGAAATGGCGATGAGCCGCACAATGTTTTATGTCAAGCTGAAGTCATACACGGGAAAATCTCCTCAGGAGTTTATCCGTATAGTGCGTCTTGAACGTGCTGCAGTCCTGCTGCGCTCCGGGCACAAAGTGGGTAATGTGGCCGAGGAAGTAGGCTTTGATAACGCTAAATATTTCAGCACGGCATTCAAGAAATATTTTGGCGTCTCTCCGTCAAAATACAGGTAAAATAATGTCTGACTAAATAATTGCAGTTAGTTTCACCCCTATATCAAGACACCTTCTTCAGATGAGGAAGGTGTCTTTTTTATATGCCCTGCTACTAACTAAAACTACGCTCAGCGATTAACTTTTTTATGTTAAAGGCTGTGACGACGGTCATGTGGGTTAACCATTTGATATACAATGAGTTGCAAAAAAACTCGGTCTTAACTTGCGAAACAGCGCCTTTTACGGTCTGAAACGGCTCGTTTCGCGAGCTAAAACAGGCCGTTTTGCAGCGCGAAATGCCACATATTGAGAATCAAGGAGATTGAGAACGTTCTTTGTCGCATATTTGCACGTCTGGGCAGATTTCGGACATTCTTTATATTTGTTTCACGAATACAGGATGCGGTTCGGCAATGTCAAGTTAAAAAACTTTGTTTTTTCTTGCCATTGCGCTCACCTTTCACCGTATTTAACGGTCCGATTGCTCTGTCTCCCGTAATAAAAAGGTTTGATTTCTCGTGAAATAAGGTTCGTTTCCTGACGAAAGACACTTATTGAACCTTTATCAATAGATAGCGAACCAACTCTTTTATAACATTTTACTTATTTTGCAACATATTTGATTTTTAGGTTAATAATCATGAATGAGTATATAGAATAAAAGAAATTTGTGACAATCCAATAAATTATTAAGAAATATGCGAAAGATAATGATTCTTGCTGCCGCAGTTGTGACTATGGCATGTTCTTCTATTGCCTCGACTGCGCAGACTGTAAACAATTTTACTATTAAACGCGGTACAAACATCAGCCACTGGCTCTCGCAGAGTGAGGAGCGCGGAGAAGCACGCCGCCAGCATATCAAGGAAGAGGATTTCGCACGCCTTGAGGAACTCGGATTCGACTTTGTGCGCATTCCAATCGACGAGGAGCAGTTCTGGGACGAGCAGGGCAACAAGCTGCCCGAAGCGTGGCAACTGCTCACGCAAGCCCTGAATTGGGCCGGGAAGCACCACTTGCGTACCATAGTGGATATGCACATCATCCGATCTCATGATTTCAATGCTGTAAACGAGGGCAAAACCAATGTGCTTTTTACGTCAGACGAAGCCATGCAAAACTATATAAATTTGTGGTACCAGCTGTCCGACGCGCTCAAGGCTTACAGCGTTGACTCCGTGGCCTACGAGCTGATGAACGAGCCGGTGGCCGATGAGCATGAGCAGTGGAACAAGCTGATTTTCAAGGCACATAAAGCTCTCAGAGAGCGTGAGCCACAGCGAACGTTAGTTATAGGTTCCAACAAGTGGCAGGCCACGTGGACATTCAAGTACCTGCGCATACCCGAAGGCGACAAGAATATCGTTCTTTCGTTCCATTACTATGAGCCACAGGCACTTACACACTACGGAGCGCCTTGGACACCAATAGGCAAGTACAGCGGCAAACTCACTTATCCAGGGCAGCTCGTTTCGCAGGCTGATTATGATAAAGCCCCTGATAGCTTGAAGCCCATACTGAAACAATACACCGGCGTATGGAACCGTGAGCGTATAGCCCAGGACTTCCGTGACGCCATAGCCGTGGCAAAAAAATACGGCGTGCAGCTCTATTGCGGAGAATGGGGCGTCTATGAACCGGTTGACCGTGAGCTGGCTTATAAGTGGACAAAAGATATGCTGTGGGTGTTCGACAAGTACAACATTGCATGGGCATCATGGTGTTACGACAACGACTTTGGCTTCTGGGACCAGAAAACCCAATCGTTCAAGGACCGCCCGCTTGTGGAACTCCTGACGGGAAAAAAGAAATAACTTAACCAACTTTCTTACAAAACAGAACAATGAAAAAGACATACGGACATTTCGACGATACCAACCGTGAATATGTAATTACCGACCCGGCAACTCCATTCCCCTGGATTAACTACTTGGGCAATGAAGATTTCTTCAGCCTCATATCCAATACGGCGGGAGGTTACTCTTTCTATAAGGATGCCAAATTCCGCCGCATCACGCGCTACCGCTACAATGACGTACCGATGGACAACGGCGGCCGATACTTTTATATTAAGGACGGAGACGTTGTGTGGAACCCAGGTTGGAAACCATGCAAGACCTCGCTCGACAGCTATGAGTGCCGCCATGGACTCAACTATACTCGCATAACGGGAAGCAAGAACGGCATTGAGGTCTCCGAGCTTTTCTTCGTGCCATTGAATACATGGGCTGAGGTGCAGAAGTTGAGTATTCGCAATACCACTGACATGAAGAAGACTATTAAGCTCTTCTCGTTTACCGAGTGGTGTTTGTGGAACGCCGCAACCGACATGGAGAATTTTCAGCGCAACTTGAGCACTGGTGAGGTGGAGATAGAGCAGGGAGAATCCTCTACGGTCATTTACCATAAAACGGAGTACAAGGAGCGCCGTAACCACTATGCTTATTACGCCTTGGCAAATGCACGGGCCGACGGTTTCGATACCGACCGTGAGTCGTTCATAGGTCTCTACAATGAGTTTGCCAATCCGCAGTGCGTCATGGCAGGCAAATCGTCTGATTCCGTGGCACACGGATGGAGTCCCGTTGCCTCACATTATATAGAGGTAAGCCTTATGCCGGGCGAACAGAGGGACCTTATCTTTTTGCTTGGCTATGTCGAAAACGCGCAAGAGGAAAAATATGCCGACCCACACGCCGACCCGACGCTCATCACATCATTGGGTACTTTAGACCGCACCATCGTAAACAAGGAAAAGGCTCACGCTACCATCGAAAAATTCAGCACAGTTGAGGCTGTGGACAATGCTTTTAATGAACTTCACGCCATGTGGGACAAGCTGCTTGACAAGTTCCAGGTTTCTACGGGCGACGACCGTCTTGACCGAATGGTGAACATCTGGAATCAGTACCAATGCATGATCACGTTCAACTTCTCACGTTCAGCCAGTTTCTTTGAGAGTGGCATAGGCCGTGGAATGGGATTCCGTGATTCCAACCAAGATCTTGTGGGCTTTGTGCACCAAGTGCCTGAGCGTGCCCGCCAGCGTATTATTGACATTGCTTCAACGCAGTTCCCCGACGGTGGCTGCTACCATCAATACCAGCCCCTCACCAAGCGTGGCAATAACGACATTGGTGGTGGGTTCAATGACGACCCCATGTGGCTCATCTTCGGCACGGTAGCATACGTGAGAGAGACGGGCGACTTCGGCATCTTGGACGAGAAAGTGCCTTGGGACAACAAACCGGGTTCAGAAGTGTCGCTCATGGAGCATCTTCGTATTTCGTTCAACCATGTGGTGGAGAATCTCGGTCCCCATAAGTTGCCTCTTATCGGTCGTGCAGACTGGAACGACTGTCTCAACCTCAACTGCTTTTCCTGGGATCCAAACGAGTCGTTCCAAACCACAGAGAACGTTTCGGAGGGTTCAAAGGCAGAATCTCTGATGATAGCGGGACTCTTTGTCTTCTGCGGTCGTCAGTATGCCGAATTGTGCAAGGTTTGTGGCATGGAGACTGAGGCAAAACGCGCTACAGGCTGCGTAGATGATATGGTCGAGGCGGTAAAGAAGTACGGATGGGATGGAGAGTGGTATCTCCGTGCCTATGACTTCTACGGCAACAAGATCGGCTCCCATGAAAACGAAGAAGGCAAGATATTCATCGAGTCGCAAGGCTTCTGCACCATGGCCGGCATCGGCATGGAGGAAGGCATGGTAAGCAAGGCTCTCGACTCTTGCAAGCGTTACCTTGACAGCGAACACGGCATGGTGCTCAACAACCCCGCCTTCACAACCTATCACGTAGAAATGGGTGAAATCTCGTCATACCCGGCAGGTTACAAGGAGAATGCCGGTATCTTCTGCCACAACAACCCGTGGGTTATAATCGGCGAGACTGTGGCCGGGCGCGGCGATGACGCTTGGGAACACTACACTAAGATATGCCCGGCGTGGATAAAGGACCAGACGCTTCACAAGGTAGAACCGTACGTCTATTGCCAGATGGTGGCAGGCAAGGATGCCGCACGTCCGGGAGAGGGTAAAAACTCGTGGCTCACGGGTACAGCCGCATGGAACTGGCTCACCATCACCCAGTATATACTTGGCATACGCCCTACCTATGACGGACTGGAGATAGACCCCTGCCTGCCTAAGACAATGAAGAAGTACACCGTGAGGCGCAAACTGCGTAGCAGCGAGTTGACCATTATCGTGAACAATCCAAATGGCAAGTCGAAAGGCGTAAGCCGGATAACCGTAGACGGACAGCCCATTGAGGGCAACGTTGTGAAGGCTCTTCCGGGCAAGCACGTCGTAGAGGTGGAGATGTAATGTCAAAAGTGAAGTTCATAGAAATCTGCTTATAATGGCCAAACTGATTGAAAAAATAGGATATGGCATGGGAGACATGGCGTCTTCCATGTTCTGGAAGATATTTTCTTATTATCTTCCCATTTTCTATAGTGATATCTTTAACCTGTCGCTCACCCATACCGCCACTCTGATGTTTGTTACGCGTGTATGGGACGCTGTGTCCGACCCTATGATGGGTATCATTTGTGACCGTACCAACACCCGGTGGGGCAAGTACCGTCCTTACCTGTTGTGGTTCTCGCTGCCCTTTGCTGTCAGCGGAGTGTTGTTGTTTACCACGCCTGACTGTGCCGAGCAAGGACGGCTTGTCTATGCTTACATTACATACATTCTGATGATGACGGTCTACACCTGCATTAATGTGCCTTATGCTTCGATGCTTGGCGTGATAACATCCGACAGTTACGAGAAGACTGTGTTTTCAAGCTATCGTATGTTCTTCGCTTATGGCGGCTCGTTCATTGCCCTGTATTCTTGGGAGCCGTTGTGCAAGTTCTTTTCCGATTACAAACCTTTTTTCCTCACTGTCGAAGGTCAGGCCGGTGCTTGGCAAGGCGCCATGATCGTTATCGCCACGGTGTGTTTCCTGCTTTTCATTGGAAGTTTCCTGTTAACCCGTGAGCATGTCAAGGGTGTCAAGGGAGACAAACTGATGAACGATTTTCGCTCTTTGGTGAGGAATTTCCCTTGGTGGATGATTACCTGCACGGCCCTCTGCACTAACCTATTTAACACGGTGCGTGGCGCCACTGTGGCTTATTATTTCAAATACTACATTGGAGATAGCAATATCGTTGACTTGGGGGTTGTCTCATTTCTCTTTTACGCAGGCGTGTTTCTTGCCATTGGTGAGGTGAGCAACATGATAGGAGTGGCGTGCGCCATGCCTTTGAGTAAGCGGCTGGGCAAGAAAACTACGTTCATTGTTTCTGCTGTGGCAATGGGCGTACTCAGCATAGCGTTCTTCTATATGCCGTTAAGCAATGGCGGATTCATAGGCATATTGCTACTTCAGGTACTCATCAGCATTTTCACTGGAGTAGTTAGTCCGCTGGTATGGAGTATGTATGCCGATGTGGCCGACTATTCTTACTACAAACACGGCACGGCTTCTACCGCCCTTATTTTCTCTTCCGGCTCAATGGCCCAGAAGTTCGGGGGTGCCATCGCCGGTTCGGCTGTGTTGTTATTGTTCAGCTTCTTCGGCCTTCAACCCAATTCTGCCTCACAGACACCCAGCGCTATCTTAGGCATGAAATTGGCCATGAGCTATATTCCTGCGATCATCTCGCTGCTGATAGTGGGCTTGATGGTGCTGTATCCGCTCACTACCAAACGTATCGAGGAATTCAAGAGTACAGGAGAGGTAAAGCAATGATAAAACTATTTCAAAATAAATAATAATTATAGCAAATAATACCTACATAGAATGAAACAAAGGTTTTATTTCTCGTGGAATAAGGTTTGTTTCCAGACGAAAGACATTCATTAAACCTTTATCAATAGGTAGCAAACCATGGCTTGTGGAATATTTTACTTATTTTGCAACATGTTTGAAAAATTAAATTAAAAATAATTATGGAAACGAACTTAAGAATTTATTGGATGTTGACGCTGTTGCTTGCGGCAATGTTGTGTCACGCCCAAAAGACAGCCCGGCAATGGAACAGTGAAGTCACTGCCGGATGGAACCTTGGCAACCAGTTTGAATGTTCTGCTCCAGGTCAAGATGGTGAGTCTATGGATATAGGTGAACCTGATGGCGCCGACAATGCTGAAACGGCATGGGGGAACCCCGTAGTGACAAAGAAAACTATCAAGGCCGTGCACGATGCCGGATTCAATGCCATACGCATACCTGTGAGATGGCAATGCCACATTACCAACCCTGCGGCTATGAGTATCAGTAAGACGTGGATGGACAGAATAAAGGAGGTGATAGACTGGTGTCTGGAATATGACATGAAAGTCATAGTCAACGTACACCATGACAAATGGCTTGAGAGCCGTCCCTTTTATGCAGATAAGGAGGAAAACTGCAGGAAGCTGGCTTTGCTGTGGATGAACATTGCCAATGAGCTTGGCAAATATGATTATCGTGTGGCATTTGCTGGCACGAATGAGGTTCATGAACCTAATAAATGGGGAAAGCCTACTGCTGAAAATCTTGATGTGCAGAATGCCTACAACCAGACCTTCATCGATATTGTGCGGGCCACGGGCTTGAACAATACGAAACGGCATTTGATTGTGCAAACGTATGTATGCAATGCCGATTATGGCTTGTATAACGGCGATTTCATCATTCCTACCGACATAGAAGGTAACGGAAATGATTATATGAGCGTAGAGTTTCATTATTATACCCCGTGGGAGTATGCCGGCAGTGGCGAATGTTATTACTGGGGTGAGCCGTATAAGCAGTATGGAGCAGCACAGAGCGACGAGACAACTATGATTAATTTCTTCGACAAAGTGGCGAACGAATGGGGCGATAAAGGACTGGGCATAGTGATGGCAAAAGTGATTCATGTGCATTTGCTGCATAAAATAGACGGGACGAAGCAGAAAGATTGGTATTTCAGCAGTATATCGGCTGTTTATACGGTTCTGACGGCAGATCAGGTGGGGGCAACCAAGAATTACCTGCTTCATGCCGGGCTGTCTGGTAACGGCACAATATGCACGAAAAAGGCTATAATTAAGCAATCTACGCTCATCTCGGGTGGTAGTAAGGGAATGGTTAGAACGATATAATAGCGCCGTTAGAAAGGCTTGTAGGCGTTATTTCTTTGAATGCTGATTGGGGAGCTTATGGCTCCCTTTTTTTATGCCCCTACGGTTGGTTTTATTTGGTTAGGGGTTACTATTGGGGTTACTGTTAGGGGTTACTACTTCTTTAAGTTAGGGGTTACTTTAGGGGTTACTTTTTCAGTTCTCAGAGGGTACGCCCGAAATAGGAAACTATGTTATAAATGAAAGCAAGTGCCGTTTTTCTCTGTTTTCAGAGAGGAAAAACGACACTTGTTTGTGTGATATACCTTATTATAATAAAATAAATCCTTTGATTTACAGTGTATTTACGAGTTTGCTTCAGGTAAATTCCTTCAAAAGTGTGTGCGTGCGTCCTTTTTTAGCCTTCTGTAGGAGGCATGCGTGTACCACTTAGAAGAACTTGCTGATACTTCCGATTACTTCAAAGACATTGATGATGCGTGATTTGTCGAATTCCTGTTCATCGTAGTCATTGGTGTTGATGGGGATGAAGCGCAGCTTGTCCGGATCCGGCGACCTGCGGAGGATTTTAATGGTGCGGATGGTATCCAACACCACTGCATAGATTTCGCCATATTGGATGTCGTTGAGTGTGCATTGGTGCAGGGCAATGATGTCGCCATGGTTTATTTTGGGTTCCATGGAGTGCCCGGTGACATTGCACCAAAGGCTGGCTTTTTCGAATCCCCTTATTACAATGTTGGTGGCAGGTATGTTTACCTGTGAATTAAACACTTCATCAAAGCCCCCGATAAAGTCCACATCGTAGTATGGTGTACCGATGGATGGGTTCATAGATGTGGTAGGCAGAGTCGAAGAATTTGCTTCGTCTATTGTTTTAATGCCGTTCAAATCATCTTTCAACATGCTTCCTGCACCAGTAAGTAACCAATCGGCAGATAATTCCGGATAGGCTAATAGAATTTTTTCAATATTCATTGAGCTCATGCCTTTGCCAGACACCTTTGCTTTCCCAATAAGTCCAACAGAAAGACCGGCATTAACAGTCATTTGATTGTCATTTATGCCCTTTTTCTCCATGAAATATTGAAGTCTTTCTATAAAATTCATATCCTTATATTGATTTTCTTCCATATTTAGTTTGATGTATTGAAATAATTCTATATATTTGCAGCGTGTTTAAGATGTAAACAGCGCGCCAAATATACAAAAAAGGCGTGTGATTAGCGAATTTTAAGGATTAAAGAAAATGAAAGCAAAAGTAATTATAGCTCAAGCAACAGCCGAGACCGCCGAAGCTCTTTACGGACTGGTCAAGAAGATGGTAGATACAACAGCAATCAAGGCTTATCCCAGTGTAGATTATCAGGCAGTTTTCTTTTCAGCTGATAGATACGACTTAGACTTTGTAAAAAGAGTATTGGCGGATAAGTGCTTTTCTTTCAAAATTGAAGATGCAGAATAATACAATAAAATAAGTGAGTTTATGACACAGCAAGAATTTATGGAACGGACGGGGATAACCCCTACAGCAGAGGATTTTGATTACATCCATGCGGTTTATCTGAACACTTCGATGAACAAGGATGAGTTCTGCAAAGATTTCAAGAAACATGGGGACAGCCGGATTATCCGCGATGTTCATGTGCGAGTGCTGAACTATGAAATGAAATGTGAACGTCAAAAGGAAGTTATCGACAACCTGACCGATTTTCTGATTGGCAAGGCACATGCGTATGACGATACCGATTTCCGCAAAGAAGCGGTAGGGCTGGTCGGTGAGATGGAAGTGGTGAAACGGACCATTGAATTGGGGCTTCCGCTTTGGGATGAAGACAGGATGGTTGTCCTTTCGATGATAGAAGAACAAGGCAAATAGATTGCCGGATAACTGGCAGCCCGGAAAGACGGGCAGGGGCGGCAGGCACGGCCGGAGAGTTGGTAAATCGAAATAAGAAAGCGTAGAAAGCCGTCGGGGTTCGATTCCCCGCGCCCCACGATATAAACTTTTAAAATTTAGAGTTATGGCAAAGAATTTCAATCCGAGAACAGCAGAGAGTCTGTTCAAACAGAAGTTGCGCACGATGATAGGCAGTACGGCACATACGCAGAATATTGCCGACCAGGCGATGGAGCTGGCTGGACAATTCATGACGGAGGATGAGATAAGCAACTCGGATGCCTACCGGGTGATAGAGAATGTGAGCTGTGTGTGTGAGGAAGCGATGCAGGTGCTGGTCGAAGAACTGCAGAAAGGGACACGCCTTCATGAAATACTGACGGGTGATTAGGAAATAGCGGAAGCCGTTGAAAACCTTTGAACGAACGATAACGATTAAAAAGTATGACGATATGAGAAAGCAGATTTTGACAGATAACGAGACCAAGACCTTCTTGATGAAGACATTCGGATGCAGCCGTCAGGCTGTGTGGCAAGCACTGAATTTTGTCCGTGACAGCGATCAGGCGCGCCGGATACGCACTCTTGCCCTGAAGCGAGGCGGCAAACTGACTGACGGGAACTTCATCCCGAACTGCGAAACCACCTTCGAGGAGTGCGAGAAGACCATGACCTGCACTTTCGGTCCCCGTGTAAAACTCGTGGTCCACAGAAAGACCAATGATGTGGATGTGTACGTGGACGGAAAACGGACTGAAACCTACCAATGTGAATTTGTATCGGATTTCATGCAGCTGCAGCACGAGACCCAACAGATGGCATCTGCCTTATAAATAGAAATGAAATGGAGTATTATGGAAAGATATTGTGCATATCCTACAATGACCTGACTTACGATGACCGACCGGTGATGGTGAACGGAAAGGCAGACTACAGCAGAAGCCGCACGCTGAAAGGAGTTCATCCTTCCACTCTTTCCGAAGAAGAACTTGCTCCCATCATGTCGATACCCAATTACAAGAAGTTAGCGGCAAAGGAGAAAATCAATGTAGTTCGATCCGGAAGAGGTCTGGGAGGTTACGTTTTGGTAGAAATAGCCACCATGCCCCTACGGTTTCAGGAAAGGATAAAACTAAAATACGGAGATATGAAAGAAGACGTAATAAGAAACTGGCTCGGCAGCCATTACCACATCGATGCGAAAGCCCGGGAATTTTACACCCGGTTCCGTTTTGACAACGGAGATACACTGCCACCGGAACACATCCAAGAATATACGGTAAACGCTTCGGTAATTGAGGCAGTGATGCGTGCCATGGAGGATGCCACGTTTATGCGAAAGGCCATGAAGGCCGGGCCGGTGAACTGGGGCGAACTGGCAGGAGCCATCAGTTACTACCAAGCAGAGTTCGGACATACCTTGCCTGTCAGTTCCAACCGCTTCAAGAAGCGTGTGAATGACTTCAAGGCCAACGGCTATGAAAGCCTTATCAGCCGCAAGTTCATGAACCAGAACCGCCGGAAAGTGACCTATGACATTGAACGCCTGCTGCTGAGCATCGATGCCCAACCGGAGCAGCCCTTCAATACCACCGTGTGGGAACAGTACAATCTATTTGTGCAAGGAGAACTGGAGCTATATGACCCCGAAACCGGCGAGGTGTTGAATCCGGCAGACTTTACCGACAAGGATGGAAATCCGCTGGTATTGAGCCCGGCCACAGTAGCCAACTACCTGAACAACCCCAAGAACAAGGCCCTTCGCGGTAAGCTGCACATGAGCCAATGGGATTTCAACAATGCCTACCGTCCTTATCATCTGCGCAGCATCGGTGAATATTCCTTGAGTAAGGTTTCTCTTGACGACCGCGACCTGCCGCGCCCAATGAAGGATGGCAACCGAGTGAAAGCCTATTATGCCTACGATGTGGTGAGCGGTGCTGTGGTGGGATATGCCTACAACCGGTACAAGACTACCGAGTTATTTTTAGACTGCATGCGAAACATGTTCCAGACCCTGGACCGGAACGGCATGTATATCCCCGCCGAGTTAGAAGTGGAACACCACCTGGTAAGCGACTTTGCCGACGGATTGATGCAAGCCGGTACCGTCTTCCCCCTGATCCGCTGGTGTAACCCCGGGAACTCGCGTGAAAAACGTGCCGAGCACAAGAACCGCGAAAAGAAATACGGTGTGGAGAAACGCACGCAGGTAGGTATCGGCCGATGGTATGCCAAGCTGGAGGCCAACCGCCCGAAGGAAGAAAAGGTGTATGACGAAAAGAACAACACCTACAAGGTGAAGACCTATAGTTATGAAGAATTGGTAGCCGATGATATACGCGCCATTGAGACCTTCAACGCACAGCCTCACCCCAACCAAAAGCGCTATCCGGGCATGAGCCGTTGGGATGTGCTTTGCGCCCATCAGAACCCGAACCTTGCACCTTGGGACAAGGCCGTTCTTTACCGGTTCATCGGACAGCACACCGAAACAACCATCCGGCAGAACACCTACTGCACGGTGATGTACAACCAATACGGACTGCCCAGCCCGGAAATCATCGAAAAGCTGGAGCCGAGGAACTACAAGGTAGATGCCTATTATCTGCCCGATGCCGACGGAACCATCAACGAGGTATATATCTACCAGAACGGACGATATATCGCCACCTGCAAGCCCGTAGCCCGTTACAATGAGAATACAGCCGAGCAGACCGAGTACGACAAGGCAGCCTATACCGAACAGTCCAAGTATGTAGCTCAATTCGACAAGATGATGAAGGACGGCAAGATCAAGCGTGTGGGCATCCTTGCCAAAGAGGAGGCAAAGCTGATAACAGAGGTACAGGCGGAAGCCGTTCCCCTTCCTGCACAAGCCGAGGAAGAAGATTACTCAGCCTATATGGACATCAGTGCCTTCGAGCATGATGCAGTAGCCAAGATATAATTAACGACGTTAGAACGAATTTAAAACAGCATTCAAATGGAAATAACAAATGAAGTAAAGCAACGTATTGTGGCAGCGATAGCCGCCGACCGTGAAAATTATCCCAGTGACAACCGCCATGCCACGGCACTGGGCATAGCCCCCAGCGTTTACAATGCCATCAAGCGGGGCAATTATGAAAAGCAGGTCAGTGATGCCAACTGGGTAGGTATAGCCCGAAGATTAGGCGTGCAACTGCGTACAGAAATACCTTGGCTGGCAGCACAGACCCCGACCTACGTGTTTGTGAGCAAGCAGCTGGAAGTGTGCCAGGGAAGCGGGCTGAGTGCCATCCTGTGCGATATGCCCAATATCGGCAAGACCTTTACAGCGAAAGCTTACGTGAAGCAGCACAAGCACGCCGTATATGTGGACTGCAGCCAGGTGAAGACCAAACTGAAGCTGATACGCTACATTGCCAAGGAATTCGGTGTGACCAGCAACGGACGCTATAGCGACGTGTATGAGGATCTGGTGGCCTACCTGCGCACGATTGATACGCCCCTGGTTATCCTGGATGAAGCCGGGGACCTGCAGTATGAAGCCTTCCTGGAGTTAAAGGCGCTTTGGAACGCTACGGAACGCTGCTGTGCCTGGTATATGATGGGTGCCGACGGATTAAAGGAGAAGATCAACCGCGCCATCGAAGGCAAGAAGGTGGGCTATACCGAAATGTTGAGCCGCTACGGTGACTCCTACAGCAAGGTGACCCCGGACGATGCGCAGGAACGCGAAAAGTTTCTGAAGGCACAGGCTGCCATCGTCGCAAAAATCAATGCCCCGGACGGTGCCGACATTGCCAAGATTGTTCATAGCACCGGAGGCGGCTTGCGGCGCGTATATACCGAAATCGAAAAATTAAGGAGGATGCAGGCATGATAAGCAAGATAGAAATGCAAGCGATGGATGCTGTTATCGGTATCCATCGCGAGATGAGAAAAGCGAATGAGATAGACTGGGAACAGCGCAGATATGAAATTGCCAAAAGCATGCTTCCGGTAGTAAGAAGCAATTCATCAGGTATAATGTCTATAAAACAAGTTGCCAGACTTGCTGTGGACTATGCTGATGCTCTTATTGAAGAATTGAAAGGAGGTAACCGTGAAACTGAAGAGAGCCTACAGTCCCGGTGAGGTGCTGAACATGAAGATTCCCCGGTTCGAGTTTTCCGGGGACTGGCAAACCTCGATAGGCAACCCGGCCAAGAGCGGCGTGTGGATTATTTGGGGAGCCAGCGGAAACGGTAAGAGCAGCTTTGTGATGCAGCTGGCCAAGTACCTGTGTAGCTTCGGACGCGTAATTTATGACAGTTTGGAAGAAAGTACCGGTTTGTCGTTCCAGATGAGCCTGAAACGGCACAAGATGGGTGAAGTGAAAAAGAAGCTGATTATCCTTGACCGGGAACCGATGGAGCAATTGGAGGAACGGTTACGGCGCAGAGGCAGTCCCGGAATCGTGATTATCGACAGCTTCCAATACAGCGGCTTGAACTACAAAACCTACAAGGAGTTCAAGGAACGTCATCCCAAGAAACTGTTTATCTTCATCAGCCATGCCGAGGGGCTTCATCCGGCAGGTAGAAGCGCCCGCAAGGTGGAATATGATGCCGATGTGAAAATCATGGTAAGCTGTTTCAAAGCCTGGTGCAAAAGCCGCTTTATGGAGCGGCCCGGTGAGCCCTACGTGATATGGGAAGAAGGTGCTGCCAAAACATTGAAGGACGATAATATGGAGGATTATTTGAATGATGGAATGGGAGAATAAGCTGTACCAGATACTCCTGAAAGAACAGGAAGCGGAGGCCGTGGTGGACGATTGGGTAGAACGTAACATACAAAGCGACCTCCGTCTGCGCAGGGCCAAGACAAAGGGACACGTAGTGATAGAAACCAGGGATGTGATGTTTGCTCGGAATATTCAGGTATGGCATCCGTCCTGCCAAATAAACATTAAAGATTTGAAGTGATGGAAAAGAAAGAAGAAAAGAAAGTGTGCTGCATCTGCGGCAAAGAGTATGAGGGCTACGGATACAATCCGTTCCCGGTGAAAGAAGAAGGCTGCTGCTGCCAATCGTGCAACTACAGTGTGGTGGTTCCGGAACGGTGGGAACGACACAAGGCTTTTCAACGTGGTGAAGCGACCGGTGCCGGGAAAGTGTACATCAGCGGAGCCATCGCGCACTATGATATGAATGAGCGCAAGGAAGCCTTCAGCCGTGCCGAGGAGAAACTGATGGCACAAGGCTATGATCCTGTAAACCCTTTCAGGAACGGATTGCCGGATGAAGCTCATTGGAGAGCCCACATGCGGGCCGACATTGCCCTGTTGCTGGCTTGTGACTATATCTACATGCTGAAGGACTGGGAACTGAGCAAGGGAGCCAAACTGGAGCTTGACGTAGCCAGTTCGTGTGGCATTAAAGTATTGTTTGAATAACCTTTTAATAGTGAATGTATGGAAGAAAAACAGAAAGTTCAGGTCGTATTTGAATTTGACCGTTCCGAGTATGACGCGTATCTCTTTTTGATGAATCAAAAGAAGACGAAAGAGGTAGAGCAAATATGGAACACCATGAGCGGTGAGCCTGTGGTTGCGGATATTGATTTGTTTGAAGAGGACAGCCAGTCTGTAAAACTTATGATGATAAGTTTGGCAATTCTTTCAGTGGAGAAAAAAGTGAAAGGATGATATGGCACAGGAAGTAACCAATTTCGCCCGGTTCTATGCATTGTTCAACAAACTGCCTTATCAGGGCGATCGGGAGGAATTCAAAAAACAAATCGTGCTGCAGTACACGTGGAACCGGACAGACAGTCTGAAGGAAATGACGGCCAAGGAGTATGAAGTTTGTTGTACTGCTCTGGAGAAACTGAGCGGACAAGACGAATGGCGGCAGAAACTTCGCGAGGAACTGCGACGGAAACGCAGCGTCTGCCTGAAGCTGATGCAACAGTTGGGTATAGACACCACCGACTGGAACCGGGTGAACGAATTCTGCAACAACCCCCGGATAGCCGGCAAGCCCTTTGTTCAGGTTAGTACAGCCGAGCTGGAACAACTGGCCATCAAACTGCGGGCTATCCAACGAAAAGGAGGTTTAACCGATAAATAGAGCAATATGGATAAAAAAGCACATGAAGCGCTTGAGCGCATAAGAAAAGACGTGACCCTTACGACATCCGATATGGAGAACCAGGATGCAGCGGAGTTTTTCAACGAACTGGCCGACTGGGCGTATGCCAATGGGGAGGCCATGCTGATAGACGATGAACCGGAAAAGCAGGATGATTATGAGGATAGATGACCAAGACAAGCTGATAAAAGCGGGGTTCTGTATAATACGAAAGGATGATTATCCAGGCCCGAGGATAAAGATGTGTACCGGCATAAACGGTGGCTGGAAGACATACAAGAAGTTTGAAACCAAAGCAGAAAGAGACAGGACATTCGCTTTGCTGCTGAAGGATGACAAAGTAATAGCTGATTAACAACTAAAATGATTTAAAATGGAAAAGAACAATCAAAGTGTGGACATCAAGTCCCTGAGTAAAGAACAGCGAGCAGCCCTCATGGCCCAGCTGCAGCAAGAAGAGAAAGAAGACCGCATCGCCCGTCGTGAAACTTACGAGGCATTACGCGGTGAGTTTATGCACGAAGTAAAGACCAACGTTCTTGAGATGGTGAATGCCGTGACCGGGTTCCGCGGATGGCTGGAAAAAGAAGCCGATGCCTTTACCAAGGTGATGAAGGAATACGGCCAGGTGAAAAGCGACGAACAGCGCAGCTATACCATTACGGACGGAGACTTCCGTCTGGAAGTGAAAAGCAACAAGGTGAAAGGCTTCGATGAACGAGCCGACATGGCAGCCGACCGTCTGATTGACTATTTGAAGCGCTACATGCAGAACAGCGAGAAAGGTTCTGATGATCCGATGTATCAGATGGCCATGACCCTGCTGGAGCGCAACAAGATGGGCGACCTGGACTACAAGAGCATTTCAAAGCTGTATGAACTGGAAGATAAGTTCGATGAAGAGTATGCAGACATCATGCGCCTGTTCAAGGAAGCTAATGTAGTGCAGCGCAATGCCACCAACTACTACTTCAGCCGCCGCAACCCTGAAAACGGCGTATGGACCCGCATTGAACCCAGTTTCTGCCGTTTGTAGCCGAAACCCGTTAACCCTATAAACAGAAAGCGCCGCAGTTGTTATAATTGCGGCGCTTTTGTTCTTAAAATAGATGGAAATCAGTTATTTTTGTAAGAGAAATAAAATGTATGGGCAAAGGACGGGATAAAGAACTGATCAAGCTGCGTGACGAGGCACTATGCCGTCGTTACTACTATTGGACAGAAATACAGCGGTTGCGGTTCGACGATGCTTTAAAAGTGTTGTCGGAGCGCGAATTCTTTATATCCGAGGAACGTATCATGACCATCATCCGCCGGAAATCACGTGAGGGAACAGACTACAATCTGAAGCCTGTTCCCAAGGTGAAAGCCCCCCGTCTGACTGCCGCCCAGCTGGAACTATTCCCCATAAGATGACGGCATGGCCGATTCATCGTGCAGTGTGAATGAGAACGTCATTTCATAGACCTTGATGTAATGCGGCATGGCATACGAACGGCTTTTCTCGCGTACCAGCGGCGAAGCGTTGTCCGTGCATTGCAGACACTGCAGCGACTTGTATAATTTCTTGGCCAGCTGCTGCCTTTCCCTCACCTTGTCATACGTGCCGGATGCGTAGCTTGTATCGTCGTAACAATCGATGGCCAGCCGGACGGTCAGTGCGGATTCGCTTTTCTGTGCCCCGTATCCGAGGTCGTGCCAGTCGGAGTTTGTATTTCCGATTAATACACAAGGGAAAGTGACCGGGTACTGGTCTTCTTCTGCTCCCATTTCCAATTGTCCGTAGTCCTCGTCGATGAGAGAGAGTTCCGGCATTTCCTGTGCAATCTGTTCCATGATTGCGATAAAAATTTCGTCCATATCGTTATTGGTTTAAAATGTTGGTAATTTCCTGGTCCACCTTTTCCCGGATACGCCGGTTCAATTCTTCGCTTTCGCCCATGAACTGGCGCTGCGGGATGCGGATGTGCAGTTTCTTTTTTTGGGTAAGCGCCATGTTCCTCCAGAACTGTGCCTGCGGATTCAGTTCCTTCGGCTTGGAACGTCGTTTGACGCGTTTCTTTTGCCCTGTGCCGGTTTTTTTTCTTTTTCCCGAAGCCTTGTAGAACTTGGCCCATGCAAAGCGCCTCATGCGGTCTGTGACGGTGACATCGATTTCCCCGCCCCAGTTGTTGATGGGTGCATAGACCACCTCGTTGAATACCCTTACCCGGTAGTCTGCAGGTGTATATCCGACCGATTTGAACAGATGTTTCCTGCCGGAGAGCAGCGTTCCATAATTGCTGGCGGCATCGGAACCTCCCGAGGACAGCCGTTTGGCTTTGGGCCAAGGGTGAAGACCGCCATTGACAAATCCACCCTGCCGGAAGTTATCCTGAAAATGGTCTTTGGCCATTCGTCCTACCATGACTGGCATTTTGCGGCGCATCATACTGTCCAGCCTGTCACGTTTCCGCTTTATCATTTCCGTAAAATCTTTTATGTCCATAATCATCAGTAATTCAAGAATAATTTATAACTTTGCAACCGAGGCTTCCAATATGCCTTTTATGCGTTATGAATATACCGGAACAAGTAAAGAACGAGGCCCGTGTACTTATTGAGCAATACGGTGACACCTTCGAATACCTTGGTATTTATGAAGGCCAGGAAGCCTATGTGTTCAAGTTTCCGGGGGACTCCTGTACCGGTTATCCTTTCGTCTATCTGTATGACGGTAAAGACGCAACCGAAATAACCGGTCCGTTATCCCTTGACGTTATCGATTCATGTATCGAAAATATCGAGGAAGGAGACATCGAATAGCTTATTGTCAATTCTCAGGACTCCCCTGCAGTTGTGGGAAGTCGCAGCTCCTATTTCACATAAATATTTTACGTCTTTCCATTCCATTCCTGAACCGGCAGAATTATCGCTTTGGGGTTCGATATACCTTAGTTCACCATCCGCAAACCGTTGCAGGATTGTAGCATGACCTCCTCCACTTTTCCAGCCGATGCACAATTCATACACGCCTTCTTCCTTACATACCTCATTGAAATACTCCATGTACCTTTTAGGGGTCATTTTCAGGTATCCTTTGTGCGCAAGCCAGCTGTTTATACTTATATGTTGCGCCGGAGTACCGTCGGTGTTTTTCCAGACTTCAAAAGCACGTCCATTACTCAGATATTCAAGTTTAGACCCTGCGACATTGCCTTTGGCGGTAATATCCCATCCACGTAATCGTAAAGCGTATGCCGGTGCGCAAGTCTGGCAGTTGATACTGTATGGAGTATCCCGTTTTTTATCGTAATCGCTGTTCTTCCGGTATCTGTTTCCCCTTTTATCGCGGTATATTCCTTTGGAATCCAAAATATACTCTTCCACATGTTTGGGATTTGCATTCTGTTTGTCCGCCTTATCCACATCCATAGGTTTTCCTTTTTTGATTTTAAGAGCCTTTTCCATTTCGAGGTTGTTCCGGGCAATGGCCATTTTTTCCTCCCCGGTAAGGTAGTCCGGCTTTTCCGCAATCATCTCGTCAATACGGGCCATAAGTTTATCCACCGCTTTTTGGGCACCCTTGTGGGCTTCTGCCTGATATGGATGATTGTCGGAAAACAGTTTGCCGTCCGTTCCCGGATTGTTATCCAGTCCGGGCTGGGGCTTGTTCTTGTCGTCTTCGTCCGGAAGTGGTGTCGGCTCCTCGTCGGTGGCAGTGAGGTCGCACTTGCAGTTCCACCGGTCGCCCGGTCGGTGGATGTTCCAGAACGTGTCATCAATCGGCCGGATGGTATTCCAGAACGGGCGGTGGTCAGCCCCCGGATGAATGGAGGTGGACGGTAGCCATTTGAGGTTGGGCAGAATATCGCGTTCGCGCAGGAACTGTTGCCAGTCAGCCGCCTGATGCGCCCGGATGACCGCCGTATCATACTCCGTCCGCAGCCAGTGACGAACCTGATGGGAAGCAATGGGCAAGACTTCCTGTACCCATTTGTCGAACGGTTTTAAAATGCCGTTTGAATCCAATAAAAGTCGTGCCATGTCATTCTGCATACGATGTACCTTGAATGCCGAGAATACGGCATTGTTCCGGAGTATGGCATTTCTGAAATCCTCGTCCGGAGTAATGGCCTTGGATTTGCTGAACCCTTCCTTTGCCGCCTTGTCCATCTTTGCCCATATTTCATTGAACAGGTTGATTTCGATTTCGGTTGCCGGATGAAAGTCCCTGCTGTATATGTTCAGCAAGGCACGCCGCAGCACCTCTTCGGAGAAGTCAAACTCCATGGAGATGCTGCCATTATCAGCCGCATACAGTCTGTCGACTACCAGTCTAAAGCTGCCCCGTCTGCCGGGGCTTTCACGAAAAAACCTTTGAGCCAGTTCCGGAAGTTTCTTTTCTGTTTCGGTGTCGGTTCATCATCCCGTCCCTTATTCGCTGGCTCCGGCTCCTTCTTCGGGCTTGGAATCTGGTCGGCTTGTTCAGCCGTCTTTTGTTCCGCCTTCAGCTGCTCGTAATTGGCCGGTTTGTCGATACCGAATTCCTCATAGAGATAGTCGTCGTCGATGGGGATGTTGAAGTTCTTCTTCAGCTGCGTGAGGATGGATATTTTGGTACCGGCATCCGTTTCCTTCGGTTCGGGGAAACAGAACGTACCCCCTTCGGTGTTGATGCCCATGCGCAGCAGAATGTCCGTCATGTCGTAATTCAGCACGTTGAGCACGTACTTCCGGTCGGCCTCCAGTACCTTGTCCTCTACTTTCTTATGAACCGTACCCAAAGCCTGCGTGCCTTTTTCGGACGATTCGGTGGTCAGCGTATTGCCCAGTATCAGTTTGGAAATTTCGTTGTTGCACCGCTCGCAGAGGCGTTCATAGACATCGGCAGACCCTGTTTTGTTTCCGGCTTCCGTGAGTTTGAGTTCCGTGTCCTTGGCATGGAAGAACTGCGCCAGACTTCCGGCATTGGCCGCATCCTCCATGGCCCGCTGGCGTGACTCGTCGTCGTCGGAATCATAGATATATTCCTGGATAGGCATGCCGAATACCTCGGAGAACTGTGCCCAGTCGCCCGTAGTGTTACGTTTGTAGATGACCCAAGGTGCAGCCTTGGCCAACAGCCCCAAATCGGACGGTGAACCCACAAACAGCAGGTCGGTATATTCATTCCAGGAATGGCCGGTAATGTCCGTCTGGTGGCGCAGGATGAGTTCCCTGACCGGATCCACATGCTTGCGTGGTACCAGGTCATAATCCACCCACTCCTGCAGCTTGTAGAACTGGCAGAGCGAGAAGCCCCAGAATTTCGCATCAAGGATGTCACCCACCAGCCGGTTGAACCAGGGCGACTGTATCTGTTCGTTGATTTTATCGTCGGGCTTCCCGTCCACCCGGAATTCCATGTTGGAGCACAGCACGGCATTCTTTCGCTTTTCGAGCACACAGGAAAGGTGGGTATCCATCAGAATGTCCTCGTAGAGGTCATAAAGTTTGTAACGTCGCGAGAAATCGACATTCTCGGCCACCCTTACGGCTGCCATGTAGTCGGAAATGTCCAGCCCGAAGCGTTTGGGCTGTGTGAGCACAATCACATTCGGTCTCTTTTGTCCCGGCAACGTGAAGTTTCCCCCTACGGTGATGATGCCGGCTTTGTTGTTTTTTCTGTTTTTCTTTTTCATGATGCTTGCTTTTTACCAGTGGTTCGTTCGTTTGCGGTTGCTTTGAATGCGGAAATCCGACCTGCCCGCCCTTTGTTCCTCGGGCAGCAGCGGAGCCCCTTCGATTGAAATGTCCTCGTCGGCCACCGCCTTCATCCATTCCACCGCCCGTTCGTAACGATCCTTGCGTACCTGGGAAAGTTTCTGCGGGTTGTGGATGCAGAAGATGTGATAGACCGCCATGTCGATGACCATCATCAGCACGAGCTGGTTACGGTTCTCGCCGGTGGCTGCAAAAATCTTGTTGCAGTCGTAGCGTTTGCCCAGATAACACCGCATTTCGGCAATGGCCCTGTCCTCGCAAACCTCAATGACCGTTTCGTCTTCGCGAACCAGTGCGTCGAGGATGTCTCGGTGGATGCTCGCATCGTAATCGGTAAGTTCAACAAATTTGCTCATAGTCCTATTGTTTTAGAGTTGTCATAATCTTTTCTTATTCCGTTTTCTTACATCCTTCCGTGATCGGAATACGGGCGGTTCAATGCGCCTGATCAGTTCGTCAATGATACGGTTCGCCCCTTCGACCGCATCCGGTCCGTCGGCCGGATAGCGCATGGTCAGGGTGAACAACTTGAATTGATCCTCCAGTTCCTTCATGTGCGGATTGTCCCGTTCAGCCTCGTTGAGGATGAGGTTCCCCTCGCGGTTGAGCGGTTCAAGGTTGGCCTCGATGCGCGTAGCCTTGTCCGTCTTCTTCTCCTCGTCGCCCCGGATGAACAGCGCAATCTTCTGTTCGCGGCGTACTTTTGCCACCAGCGGTTTGAACACCTGTTGGAAGAAAGGGTCCTGCAGCTTGTTGTTCTCCATGTAGCAATAGACATTGGTCTTGCCCCCGACAAATTCAAGCATCCGGACATACCAGTCAATGAACTCCGCATTGAGCGCCTGTGCCAGGAAAGTCTTGATGACGTAAAGCCTGCCACCCAATTTGCCACAGAGCGAAACCGTCTTGAAGGATTTGCCTTTCTTACCCTTGCTTTCGCCCGGTGCCGGGTCGCCATACACCACGAGGAACTTGAATTTGGAGAGTGCCGGAACCTTGCCGTATGCAATGTTTTCGAATACCTCTCCCACGGAAATCGGGTTGTTGAAATATTCTCCCTGTGCCGCCTTTTTGGATATTTTGGACAGTGTGCGGTCGATGTCCTCTTCCGAGTTCTTTTCCGGCCATGTGGAAAAACCGTTTTTGTCGCGGATGTTCACGATGTCCCAGGAGTCGGCCATTTCGCCCGCCCTCACCACGCAGCAGTCCTTGGCGATGATGTTTCCGCAGAAGATGACCAGTGTAGGTTCGGAAATGGACCTTGTGGGATACAGCGCATTTTCCCACCAGTCCCAGCGCTTCTGGATGATGTCCGGGTTCTTGGTATCCTCGTCCGTATCAAAGTCATCGACCAGCAGTACGTCGGGACGTATGGCCTCGTTTCGCGAACCACGCGGAGATTGTCCGGCACCCAGTGCGCGGAAAGAGACCTTCCCTTTGGTGGTGAATTCATCCTCGGTCCATGAGCCCGGCAGTTCCTGTTTGCCGTAGTATGCCATGATGCGTCCGTTGGCTTCGAGATTGGCCCGGTAGGGATCGAGCAGGCGCACCGCATTGTCCTTGCTGTTGGAGGTCAGAATCACATTCTTTTTGCGTCCGGTAAGCGTGAGATTCATGACGATGAACATGGTGACGGTGGATTTGGCCAGCTCACGGCTCCAAGAAAGCACCTCAAACCATTCATCGTGTGCAATGATCCGCCGGATAGCCTTTTTCTGGAAGTCGGCAAATTCATATTTGACATAATTCGGAAAAAAGAACTTGATCCATTCTATGGGATGTTTCTCAAGATATTCCCGGTGTTTTTCCCGTTCGGCTGCCGTCATGTTCCTATCGACCGGTGTAGCCCTTGCGATGTCTTCTTTGTACTTCTCCCAATCGAGGAGAGCGAGTCTGTCAGTCTGTTTCATTGTCTATCCCTTTATAATTTGTCTTTAATGTACGCATCGGCCAGGCGTGTAATTTCCTTTGCCTTTTCGAGGTCGGCCGCCCGTACCCAGTCGATGAGCCCGGTGAGGACACTGATGATGTCGGCAATGCCCACTTCCTGCTCCATGTTGCGTATGGCCGCCGACAGTTTCCCGAGGATGTCAGCCTCCTTGGATGAGGGGAACCGTTCCCCTTCGGGCCGTTCGGCGATGGCCTTGTTTATTTCGGCCACCTGCCGGTAGAGGTTAGCCACCTGTTCCTGCCTTGTGAGCGTAAGCCCCACCTTCTGTTCCTCCCACTTCCCGGCCCGTACCCAGTTGGACACGGACACCCGTGACACGCCCACCCGGTCGGCGATTTCCTGCTGTGTGAGGTTTTCCTTGAGGTACAAAGTTTTTGCCCATTCCTTTTTCTGGGCATTCGTCAAATCTGCCATAAATCGTCCTTTTTAGTTGTAAATCACGTTACAAAATTGCATGAAAAAGCGGGGTTTGTAAAAGCGCGTACGCATGATGACGGGTTACAGCGTTATGATAACGCCAGAAAACGTTATGATGCGGACGCGGTTTCTTGGTGCCATGGGAATGTTCTATTTTCGCACCATCGAAAGGCGGGGAAACCGCTGGTAAAGACATGACGATGAGCAGATTTTTCAATATTACAACGAGTGACGACGGCACCAGTACGATATTCCTGTACGGGGACATCGGAGACTATACGGAGGTGCAAAGCGGGCGCATAGCCCAGGAACTGATGGAAGCCGAACGCGTGAGCCGACGCATCCATGTGCGTATCAACAGCAACGGCGGGGAAGTGTACAGCGGCATTGCGATATTCAACGCCCTGCGCCATAGCCAGGCCGACATCCGCATTTATGTGGATGGCATAGCCGCCAGCATGGCCAGTGTGATAGCCCTTTGCGGCAAGCCCGTAGAAATGAGCAAATATGCCCGTCTGATGCTGCACAGTGTGAGCGGCGGGTGTTACGGCAACAAGCAGGACCTGCAGCGTTGCATGGAAGAGATAGAAAGCCTGGAAGGCAGCTTGAGTGAAATCTATGCCGAGCGGCTGGGCATGAGCAAGGAAGAAGTGAAACAGACCTATTTTGACGGCGAGGACCATTGGCTGACCGCCAAGGAAGCCCTGGACCTTGGTTTCATAGACGACATCTATGATGCAGACCCCGTGCCGGCAGACAGTACACCGGCGCAGATATATACTTTATTCAATAACCGGCTCGTTGAGCCACAAAAAAACAGAGAAGACATGAATCTGGAAGACGTAAAGAAACGCCCGCGCTTCAAGGACTGCGCGAGTGATGCGGATGTGTTCCGCCTGATGGACCAACTGGAGGAAGAGGCAGGCAAGGTACCTATCCTTACGAAAGAGAACACCGACCTGAAGGCCAAGGTGAAGACCTACGAAGACAAGGCTGAAGCCGAAGACCTTGCCGCCCGCAAGCAGCTGCTTGACGCAGCCGAGCAGGACGGTCGCATTGATGCGACTACCCGCCCCATCTACGAAAACCTTTTGGCCAATGACTGCGAGAACGGCGAAAAGGCCCTGGCCCAACTGCCGGTAAAGCGCCGTGTGATGGAAGACCTGCATCTGGAACCGAATGGTGAAGAAAGCCCCTGGAACAGGCGTATGCGAGAAATTAAGGACAAACGTAAAAAGTGATTGAACTATGGCAATAATTGTAAGAAACACGAATTACAGCGGCGAGGTACTGGAACAGTTGCTGACGCTTGCCGCTACGAGCAATGAGATTGTGGAAAAGGGGCTGATCATGGTGATTCCCGGTGTGGAGAAGAAAATCAGCCTGCCGCGCCTGAAGACCGGCAAGATGCTCCAGAAGCGCAAGGAGAACCCCGGCGTGGAGGATTCGAAGGGCAACTTCAACTACGACGAAAAGAGTCTTGACCCGGTGGACTTCATGGCCTTTACGGTGTTTAACCCCCGCACGTTCGAGAACATCTGGCGCAAATGGCAGCCGAAGGGCAACCTGGTATTCTCGGAACTTCCGCCCGAAGCGCAGAACGCCCTGCTTGCCGAGTTGGCCAAGCGGGTACAGTTTGAACTGGGTGACCACTATGTGAACGGTGAATATGGGGATGATGACGACCACTTGTTTAACGGCATCCTGACCCAGATGGCCAAGGATACTGAGGTGATTGTGGTGGACAGCGCAGAATCGACCATGCTGGGCAGACTGAAAGCCATGCGTGCGAAGATTCCCGTGGCCATCCGCAACAACCCGGACCTCCGCATTCTGATGAGCGTGAACGACTTTGACAAGTATGATGACGAGCTGACCCAGCGCGAGTCCAAGAACACGAGCGAAACCGATGTGAATGCCCGTCGCTACAAGGGCATTACCATTGAGACGCTTGCGGCCTGGCCCGATGATCTGATTGTGTGCACCCTCTGTTCGCCCGATGCCGGCGGCAACCTGTTTGCGGCTGTGAACCTGCAGGACGATGAAGACGTGATTCAGATTGACAAGATCTCGAACGCGAGCGAACTGTACTTCTTCAAGATGCTGATGAAGGCTGACACGAACATTGCCTTCGGTGAAGAAGTGGTGGTGCTGGACAAGCGAAGCAACCCCGTGTTCAAGGCGAGCGAGAAGAAGATTTCAGTTGACCCTGCCAGTGTGACCCTTGAGGCAACCGGTGGCAGTGAAGAAGTGACCGTGACCGCCAGCGGAGAATATGAGATAGGCAGTGCCCCTGCCGGCTTCAAGGTGGAAGCGACGGATAAAGGCGTGAAGATTTCGGCCGGTGCAAACAGTGGCAGTCAGAAAACCGGTACACTGACCCTTACGCTCAATGCCGACCGCAGCAAGACGGCCAAGATTACCATTACCCAAAACCAGAAAGGATAAGATGGTATGGCAAAATTGAAGTATCTGGTAATTCACTGTACGGCAACCCCGGAGGGGCGTGAGGTATCATCGGCGGACATCCGATGAACTTTCAGGAATTTCATGTGCCTAGGGGACCCAAAGTAAAGTATAAGGATTCTGATCAGAAAACTGACCTGGGCAAACTTGAGAACTTGCATGAGAGGATCAAGACTGGGCAGGTGCAGGGGTTGCCCCAGTTGCTGAGATTCATCCCACAGGTAGTGGCATCCTTCAATGGTCCCAGATGAACTGCTTGGCAGCACCATTAGAAACTGGAAGAAACTCCGATCGGCTGGACAGCCCGTCAGGAGTTGCTTTCTTCTGCAGGGACCATGAGACTCTCCCTCACGTGTCCCAGACAGGCATTTTAGTTCTTTTTGCTTTCAATCCACGAGGCAAAAGCTGGCCTTGAAACCTCAAAGATGGGGTTGCGCTCAAGAAGTGGCGATGCCGGAGGACGGTTCGCAGCCTTGGCGTGTTCGATGGAGGCTCAGCCCACCCGACTGATGGGGCTTGCCGGCCCAGAAGCCGCAGCCGCTTTTATCGCTCAAAAGTGAGGAGGGGGACTAACGTATGGCGGCCACGTTTGGTGCCCCCAGTAGGGAATGGAGTGTGCAGACGCTTAACAACGTGTCCACAATACCTCTTAAAAAAGGTGGAAGCTTCGAGAGCAGCTACATGCTTTA